>Ga0334901_1000086_pt1 | contig 149243 bp, 154 predicted proteins | sample GraSluR3_MG_3_FD_207216 | JGI IMG/M metagenome (GOLD analysis project Ga0334901, IMG submission 207216) | Sludge microbial communities from methane-producing bioreactor in Wageningen University, Netherlands - Granular Sludge_15_08-R3 | ecosystem: Engineered > Bioreactor > Anaerobic >... | reverse complement strand
GCAATTCAAGGTGCGTTTGAGGGAAAGCCCTATGTTCCTCCTTCAGCTGCCACTTAACCGAACCCTATTGTGAGGGCGTCTCTGAAGGAATTGCGTTATATGGCCATGGTGGCTGAATAGTTACAAACACATTTTAGAAACGGGAAGTAAGAAGATAATAGCAATTTCTGAAAGATTAAAGAGAGAAATTTTAGAGAATTACAATGTTCCTGATGAGAAGATTTCTGTGGTGTATAACGGCGTCAATCTGATCGATTTTAACTTCGATCAGGAGAAGCGCCAAGAGATGCGGGGCAAGTTGGGCCTAAAAGACGATGAGGTCGCTCTTTTGTTTTCTGGATACGAATTTGGCAGAAAAGGTCTCGGATACATCCTCAAGTCTCTGCCCAAAATAAGTGATGGTGCAAAATTGTTGGTTGTCGGAAATGATGACCCCCTGCCTTATGAGAAACTCGCATCAAAATTGGGAGTTAGAGATAAAGTCGTATTTGCTGGTTTTGTTCCAGACATAGCAGCTTGTTATGCTGCATCAGACATTTTTGTTTTTCCCACAATCTATGAGCCCTTTGGTCTTGTGATCACGGAAGCTCTCAGCACAGGCTTGCCGGTGGTGACATCCAAGCTGGCAGGAGCCGCCGAGATAATGGATGATGGTCGTGACGGCCTTTTATTGAATGATCCAACCGATCAGAGCGAAATAGCAGAGAAGATAAACTTTCTGATCGATAACGAGGACATAAGAAGGGCGATTGGTGATAACGGCAGGAAGACCGCGAAGAAGTACTCTTGGAACGTTGCGGCTCAGAAGACTATGGATGTATATGAAGAAGTCATGAGATCATAAAATTTTTACATCAATTTAGATATCATTTCTGATCAGGATGTCATTCTCGATTATTTTAATTTTTGCCATTTCCTTTTAACTCTAGCTTTAAAATTTTGACCATTTTATCTAAAAGTGCCCCCTTCCCGACAACTTCGCATATATATATCAAATCCTCTCTCAATAAACCCTTCATCACCACCATAGAGGACAAGTATACTATAGCTGCTGTAAGTATTACTAGTGCTGTTGAAAGAACACCCGATGGTCCAGGAATAATATATAGGTAGCATAGCATAATAATCGATGATAATAGTGGCTTATACATGAAGTCCATGCTCGGAGAGATCCCCAATATTCGTCTGGATAAAATTCCGAAGCTTATGACGTTTAGGTATCTGCAAAAGACAGTTGCTACCGCAGCGCCCATTATGCCCCACTCCAATATGAAGAAATAGTTCATCACTATATTCAAGATAGAGAATATCGCCGTCAGCTTGGCGGGGATTTCGGGCATCTCTCTTGCATTGAAAAGCACCCCGAATAGACTAAATGGATATATGATCACCAATAACGCAATAACTTGCATCGGTATTACGGCTGGCAGGTAATCAACCCCATAAACAGCTCTTATAATGATATCTGATAGAAATATGAGGCCGAACGCGGAAGGAAAAGAGATCACCGAAGAATACTTGAATACTCTATTGAAGGCGTTATCCAGTTCTGATTTATCCATCTGGGTGAACACGGGGAAGAGGACACTGGATATAGAAACTAGCCCCATAAAGGCGATTACGATGTTAAATGCTGCCCTGTAGTAGCCGACGTACTCCGCTGCCATGAATATTCCCAGCATAATACTGTCTACGTAAGTGAACATCGCTCCGGAGACGGACCCGAAGGTCAGATATCCCAAAAATCTCAAGATTTTCCTTCTCTCTATTGGACATACTGGACCTTTAAAAATCAATTTATAACTACTAAAAATAAAATAATTTGGCACAATCAGGGAGAAGATGACGGAAATGACGAGCCCCAATAAGGCCCCACCAACGCCGTAACCCATAATGATGAAGCAGGGAACCAGTATCAGTCTTGCAGATTCATAAACGACATATCTTATGGTCAAGAGCTCAAACTTCTGTAAAGATATAAACAAAGACGATACGAATTCCAGCAAAGATTGAAAGAATATATATAATCCGACAATTGCCAATAGCGGCGAAATCTCCGGCTTATGAAATATTTGTAGCGCCAGTAGATCCGCTGAGAATATCAGTATCGCAGATGTGGATAATGATAATATAATTTTTATTTTAAATAAATATCTGACATAGCTCCTGGCTAATGTGTGATCCTCCTCTCCGATAGCATGGGAGACGTATCTGATTAATGTATCATGGACACCGAGATTGGTGAAGGTCAGAAGAAGAAGCCCTACCGACAGGGCAAGATGATACAATCCGAAGAGCTCGGGGAGGAGTAGCCTCGCCAGAATGACGGTATATATCAATCCGCCAAGAGTGGTGACGAGGACTCCAAGGGAATTATAGATCGAATTTTTGAGCACTCTCTGGGCCAATTTAACCATGATGACCACTCGTATTTAAGTCGATGGGGGCGAATTTTATGGATTTCGCCGATTTACAGATCCAACGGCCCCTTTCCCCAATAGACCTACAGGCGGCAGAGTTAATCACGGAGATCTCGACTATCCGTGAGGCTTTCTTCATGAGAACGCTATCTCCGGCGCCGCGGTGATTGGCGGTCTAAGTGTGAATCCATCGGTCTGGGTTCCAGATGGCCGCACGGCTGAAGGCGTTAGGTCGGGCGGGTGGGTAATTGGGAGTTCGACAGTTGCTTCCAAGGTATAGTCTTTGTATAAGTTTCAATCCTCTCTCACCAGCTCCCTCTTTCTCGCGATGCAGAAGACCGATATACCGAAGGCCTTGAGGGGCGTCCGTTCAATAAACTGCAGGGTGCCTCTGATAGGACCTGCAATTTTATTATCTATCAGGTCGAGGGGGGGGAGGAAGTAGTCAAAGGCGACGGTCTCGAATCCGTTATCGGTGAGAAGACGTTTGAGCCCCCTCTTGGTATATATCCTCTCGTCGACGACGTGCCTCCTGATGAAGGTGGGCGCCCAGGAGAGGAGGGGAACGCTCCCCTTGAAATGTATATTTCTTTCGAAGATCCTCATCCCATGAGTCTCAAAGGGATACAATTTATTTGGAACAAACATTATGAAATAACCATCTTCTACAAGACACTCCCTTATCTTCCGCAGGACAAGCCTCTCATCCGGGATGTGCTCTAGAACTTCTATCATCACCACCACGTCGAACTTCTCTATGCAGTTGATGTCCTCTATCCTGCAGCATTTGAGCTCTAAACTCTTGATCCTCTCTTCTTCCTTGAGCCTGATGGCATCCTGAAAATATATCTCGTTCGCTTCGATCCCCAGGACTGAATCGGCGACTTTTGCTATCTCTGCGGTATAAACGCCGTTTCCGCACCCTAAGTCCAGGACCCTCTTGCCCGAGAGATCATAATATTTCGAAATCAAATCAAGCCTTGAAGTTACGGCGTGATCGAATTTCGTCTTCGCCGTAGGCGCACCGGTTCCCATATTCTCACTCCATCTCTAATCCAAAATGACTATAGAGTTTGATAAACTTTCACGACATCTCGTGCCCGCTTTTCCCAGTCGTATTCCTTCAATGCGATCTCTCGGCCCCGGGCGCCCAATCTTCTCCTCAAATTCTCGTCCTCAACTAAACAATCAATATTTTTAATAAAATCTTCGATCTTTCCAGCCTCAGCGAGCAGGCCTGCGTCTCTTACGATCTGCCTGATCTCAAATAGGTCGTAGGAGACGACGGGCTTCCCCGAGGCCATATACTCAAAGAGCTTCACGGGGTTCCACCAGAAATCTCTATCGCCGAAGTAGTCGATATCAAAGGGAGCGATTAAAATGTCAGAAGACGCGAGATACCTCGGCACAGCGTCATACTCCATCGGGCCGGTAAGTATCATGTTCTCTCTTCTCCCTCGATCTATCTCGTCGAATAGCTCTCCGCCGCCTATAAGCAAAAATACTACTTTTTTATCTTTCAATAAATCTGCCATCTTTGAGATGAATTGGGCCCCGTGCCATTTTCGAAATGACCCCAAAAAGGTGACAACGATCCGATCCTCTTCCAATCCGAGCTCCTTCCTCAACTCCTCTGAGGAGTGGCTCGGATCAAACTTTTTGGTATCAACGCCATTGGGGACTACGTATATCGGTTTATCGATAACCTGACCGATCATATCCTTCAGGGTTCTGGTCTGGGTTATTATCGCATCACTCTGATCAAAGTGTTTCTTCTGTTGTTCTAGCGCTTTCTTCTCATCTCTTCCGACGTACACGCCACATCCAACATATAAATTATTTATCTCAAGAACCTTTGGGCAGTCTAATCGTTCATACAGTTTCGCGCTGAATGGGTTTGGGAGGTGGAACCTCTCGTGGATGATATCAGGGTCTTGATCCTGGAGGTTCTTCAGGGTTTTGTAGTAGCTGATGATATTCAGAGGATACAGCGGCTTATATTTAGATTTAAATGATACAATAAATCTGACGTAATTTACATTGAGCCCCTGGTACTCGCCCGACCATCTCGTTAAATTGTAAAGGTCGACACCGGCCGGAATCCCGTACAGGACCACGTCATTTCCTATGGATTTTATTGCCTTGGCGATGGAGTAACTGTGGACGAATCCAGCATGTTTCGAAGGGACGAACTGATCAAAGGCCAGGTATGCTACATTAAACCGGTTCATGATATTCATATCCCAATATCTGCGAAACAAGCAGCTACACGAAGACATCCGGATGCAGCGTTGGTATTTATATCTACGCACATTTTGGATATGATTCAAATTATTGGAGTAAATGATCCCGCTTAAACCCCCGGGGCAATAGCTCCCCCGCCGTCGCAATCTCCGCATCCCCTCTCGTGTTCGCCATGATCACCTTTATGTCGTCCCCGAACTCGATGAGGTTCTGCCTGCAGATCCCGCAGGGAGCGACCGGCTCCTGGCTATCCGCCACCACCGCCAGGGCCTCAAACTCCCTCGACCCCTCGGATACCGCCTTCGCCATCGCCGCCCTCTCGGCGCAGATGGCGGCGCCGGAAGAGGCGTTCTCGACGTTGGCGGCGGAGTATATCTTGCCGCCCCTGGCGAGGAGGGCGGCCCCGACCCGAAAGCCCGAGTAGGGGGCGTAGGCCCTCTTCATCGCCTCCGTCGCCTCCTCGATCAGCCGGTCGTACCCCCCCTGGTACGGGTGGGGTCCGCACCGGAGGGACCCGATGTACATGCACTCCTCGGGGGGTATATTGGGGATCCTCACATCCTCCCCTTCGCCGGCTAGCTTGACGGGAGCCCCCCTGATGATCACCGCCGGTATCCCCTCGTCCCCCTCCCCCATGACGACCTCCGCCGCCGAGACGAGGTTGTCGGCGACGGCCTTCCTCGTTATCATGAGGGGCCTTCCGAAGAGGTCCTTCTGCCCCCTAGCGTCCTCGACGGGGACGATCCCGTCACAGGCGAGGGCGACGCCGACGCAGCCGAGGCGGAGGGGGTGGGTCCTGCTGTCGCCGACGATGACGCTGATCCTCTTGCCGGAGGCGTTTTCCAGCCTCTTCCTCACCTCCGCTGCCGACCTTCCCGGATCCCTTGGGAATAAGACGACGTGCCCCGGCGGCGCGTTGGAGTGGTCGATCCCACCGTTGGGGTAGAGAAACCCGTCTTTTATAGTAAGAACGACCCCCGGGATCCCGCCGATGATCCGGTCTGAAGATCTTATGATCAGCTCCATCTCCCGCGCGTCTTTATCGTACCTCTCCGCCAGCTCGCAGGCTCGGTCCCCAGGAGTGACGTGGGATAGGTCCACGACCCCCCCCTCGGCGGTGGCGACGGCGCTCTCGGCGACCACCAGGACGTCCCCCTCGGCGAGGCGGAGCCCCGCCCTCTCCATCCCCCGGAGGATCGCCTCAGCCAGATCGTCCCCCGGCCTCACCAGATCCGTCTTAATTCCGAAGAGTTCCAATTGATTCACCAATACCTTTTGGGGTCATCCACCCTCTCCAGAGCCCCCTCGATGGCTCCTGCCACGGCGGGGAGGTTGAAGGGCTGGCTTTTGAGGTTCTTTCCGAGACCCCGGACCTGGGCCGCCGTCCCCAGGACCAGGACCTCCATCTCGCCGGGGTCGCACCGGAGGGCTCCCATGGGTATGGCGGCGTCTCCGCCCCGGGCGAGCATCTCCTGCTTTATGACTATCGCCTCCATTGAGGTGACGCCCCTTATGGAGAGGGCCCGAAAGGACCCCTTCCCCCCCAGGGCTTTCGCGCCACCCTCCTCCACCCCAAGCCTGGCGAAGGCCTGATGGAGGTCCCGTGGTCGGCCCCAGGAGGCGAAGACCTCCACCTCCACCCCGCCGTTTCTGGCTATGGAGGGCCTCCCCCGGACCGCCTCCGCCATCCGGATCGTATCCATCGATGCCGCCACGTCGTGGGTCCTGACTAGGTGGGCCCCGTTGTAGACGGCGACGGCGGTGGCGACCAGGCTTCCGGGGAGCCTCTCTGCGGGGATGGGACGATCGAGGACGGCTCCGATGAACGACTTCCTGGATAACGCCGCCATCACCGGCCTGTTGAGGACCCTGAGACGTGAGAGGCCGTCGAGGATCGCCAGGTCGTGGCCGGGTCCCTTGGCAGGGGTCCACCGGCCGATCCCCGGATCGACGGTCACTTTCTCCATCGATACCCCGGCATCCTTCGCCGCCACCAGCCTCTCGCCGAGGTTGACCACGATCTCCCCAACCTCGAGGATGTCGCCGGGTCTATCCCTCGACGCCATGATGATGAGGGAGCCGTCGTGGTCGGCGACGGTCCGAGCCATATCCGGGTCGCGAAGCCCCGAGACGTCGTTTATGCAATCAGCTCCCATGGCCAGGGCGTCGGATGCGACCTTCGCCCTCTGGGTATCGACGGATACGACCACCTCGCCTCCCAGCCGGTCGAGGACGGCCTCGAGGGCGGGAAATAGCCTATTTCTCTCCTCCTCCTCGGGGATCGGGGGCGAGCCCGGCGCCGTAGAGACCGCCCCCAGGTCTAGGACCTCCGCTCCTTCCTCAGCGAAGGAGAGTACCCGCTCGAGGAGAGCGTCCTCCCCGGCGTACGACTCCTGATAGAACGACTCGCGGCTGAGGTTGATCACCCCCATCACCCGGACGGGGTGGAGGTCTCCCAATATCGTTTTGCCGATGAAGCCCTCGATCGTCAATTTTAGCGCCCCACACCATAAGAATCGTCGACTTTAAAACCTTATTCCAGGGACCTTCCTTACTCCGATAGCCTCAGCATCATCCCCGTCCTCCTCGCCCTCTCGATGGCGAGGTTCAGGATCAATAGGCTCGCAAAAAAGTAGAGGAGGGCGAGGGCCATCCCCAGGAGGATCTGGTGGCTCCCATAGCCGTAGGCGGACCGGTAGTACTCCAGAAGGTAGGTCAGAGGTATCGACTTCGATAGGATCTGGAGGGGTCCGGGGAGGATCGATACCGGATAGTAGACCCCGCTCACCAGCATCATGATCCCGCTGAGGGTCCAGGCGGCGACGTCAGCCCTCTGGCCAAAGAGGAGGATCGATATGCAGACCACCATACCGATGGAGGCGGAGGTGATGAAGGTCCCGGCGAGGAATACGATGACCGTTACGGCACCTCCTGCTAGAAAGTCGAAGCCGAAGAGGTGGCCGCTTGCGGCCGCCAGGACGAGGAAGACCGCCACCCCTCTGATCACCCCGAAGAGCATCGCCCCCAATACCAGGTGGTAGCCCCGAACGGGAGAGACGAAGGTCTGCTTGATGCTCTTGGACCAGAGGTCGAAGAGGAGGATGTAGGCGACGTCTATCTGGCTGATCTGGAGGATGCTCAGGGCTATCGCCCCCACCAGGACGAAGGCGACCATATCGTCGCCCACCTCCAGAAAGCGGGTGAGAAGCCCTATGGAGAGCAGGCCGATGAAGGGCCAGAAGATCAGCTCGAAGACGGTGAATACGTTCCGCTTCGATATGATCCAGTTCTTGTAGGTCGCAGATAGAACCTTGTTCAGCTCACCTCGCCAGCTCAAGGAAGACATCCTCCAGATCTGGCTGTTCTATCTCTATATCCAGTATATCCGCCTCCCCAAAGGCCTTGATGATGGTGCTGAACGTCCTTCCAGAGTGGTCGAAGACCATCTCCACCCTCCCGGAGAGCTCTCTAACCTCCATCACCCCGGGGATGATCCGAAGCCTCACCGGATCGATCACTCCCTGGTACTCGATGGTGATCCTGTGGCCGATCTGGAGAGCCCTCTTCAGCTCTTTTGGGGTCCCCAGGGCGGCGAGCCTCCCCTCCCGGAGGAAGGCTATCCTGTCGCATAGCTCCTCGGCCTCGGGCATGTAGTGGGTGGTGAGGACGACGGTTATCTCCTCCTCCTGGTAGATCTTCTTTATGAGGTCTCGGGTCTTCATCGCCATCTCCGGGTCGAGGCCCGAGGTAGGCTCGTCGAGGAATAGGATCTGGGGGCGGTTGAGGATCGACTTTGCGAGGGATACTCTCTGTTTCTGGCCGGTGGAGAGGGTCTCGAACTTGGCGTCGGATTGAGGTCCGAGCTCGAAGGCCGAGATCGCGTCGTCTACGGATCTATAAAGTCTACGGCCGTAGAGGCCGTAGAGCATCGCCGAGTGGCGCAGGTTCTCTCGCACGGTGAGGGACCAGGGAAAGTTGGGGTTTCCGCTGCTGATGTTGATCCGTTCCCTTATGGCGTGGGTATCTCTCAGGGCGTCGCGGCCCAGAACCTCGAGGCTCCCTTTATCGGGTCGGATGAGGGTTGAGAAGATCGACATGAGGGTCGTCTTCCCGGCTCCGTTGGGGCCGAGGATGCCGAAGACCTCCCCCTCCTCGATGGAGAGGGATATATCAAAGAGGACCGTCTTCTCCTTGAAGAGCCTCCTGAAGCTTTTGCAGATCTTCTCCGCCCTCAAAGCCGGCATAACTCCTGGCAGGGCGGAGGTTGAAGATATCTATGACGGTGGAGGCGGCGTTGAAGGAAGGCCGAGGGCCGAGGCCGCCTCTGGGTCCGAGGCTATCTCCGGTTCCCCACCAGGTTCTTCAACCGGGGCGGCCGGCTCCTCCTGCCCCAAAGGAGCCAGAAGATCGCCAGGGCTGAGCCGCCGAAGAGGGCGGCCAGGAGGGGGGCGCCTATAAGCGGCCACCCCTCGGGGAGGGCGACGGTCTGGGGGACGGATAGAGACGCCGCCCCTCCGGAGTATTCGATCTCGCAGCCGAGGCTGTAATCCTGGGGGCGGGCCGACACCTCCACAAAAACGTCAAATCGAGCGACTGCGACCCCCCCGGGAGGTATGTCCCCTAGACGGCTCCGAGCTGTCAGTGGGGTGAAGGGGGAGGCGGCCACAAGTCGGGCGGTGCAGTTCTGGGCGGTCTCATCCCCCGCGTTTCTGATGATGAGGCTGATGGTGCCCTCCTCTCCCGGATATAGATCGGATCTTGTCCCCGCCAGCTCCAGGGAGGGTGGGGACCCCTCCACCGACAGGACAAGGTCGATGCGGTGGGCGGTGGGGAGGTATAGGGGCGAAGCGGTCCCGCCGCTGAAGCTGACGTCGACCTGGTGTTCGTATTCGATCTCCAGGACGAGGGGTACCGGACCCGTGGCGCCCTCTTCGATGGAGATCTCGTAGTTCAGGGGCGCGGTCTCCCCCGCATCGAGCCGGTCGAGGTGGACCGGTCCGGAGAGGACCCTGACAGGTCCCCCGGAGAGGAGGTGGGCCTTCAGGTCCGATACACCTATGCAGCCGAACTCCGCCAGCATCTCCATCGCCGCCTCTTCTTCATAGCCTGGGGGGACGAGGCCGGGAACGAGCCTCTCCACCACCCCGTCGTTGGCTATGACGAGCCGCAGTGTCCCGGAAGTTCCGGGGGCGACGACGGGGTTTATGGCGGAGGCGCTGATTCTGGGACCTCCTTCGACCTTGTAGTGGTCCCCGGCGAACTGGATCCCTCTGGCCTCTCCTGAGCCTCCGGCTGAAGGCGCGATGAGGTGGAGGACGAAGAGGACCAGGAGGAGGGTCTGATATCGGCGCATCTCGGTCCGCTTTTTGTATTCCGTGGCGTATAAGTTTGTTGTATCAGTACACGCAGCCGGCCTCATGATCTCAGCGGGCGAGGATGGTGCTGACGAAGAAAGCCCCCGATGCGGCGAGGATGATCGTCGCCCCGGATGGGGTGTTGAGATGGTAGGAGGCCAATAGTCCCGCGGAGACGAAGGATATCCCCAGTAGGATGGAGAGGATCATGATCCCCTTGAGGCTCTTGGCGTGCTGCCTTCCGATGGCGCCGGGTATCGTGAGGAGGGCGATGACCAGTATTATCCCTACGATCTTTATCAGGACGACGACGCTGAGGGCGACCATGGAGAGGAGGAGGAGGCGGAGCCGGAATACAGGAAGGCCGAGAGCCTCGCCGTAGAGTGGATCGAAGGAGAGGATCAGCAGCTCCTTATAAAAGAGGGCGACGAGGACGATCATCCCGAGGGTGAGGGTGGATATGATCTTGATGTCGAAATATGAGACTGCCAGGATGTTTCCGAAGAGGTAGTCGAAGAGGTCGGGGGCGCGTCCGGGGCTTTTGCTCACGAAGACGATCCCCAGGGACATCCCCACCGCCCAGAAGACCCCGATGGCGGTGTCAAAAGAGACCTTCGACCTCTCGCTCACCGCCCCTATCCCGAGGGCGGTGGCAAGAGAGAATATGATCGCGAAGATCAGGGGGTTTGCTCCCAGGAGGTAGCCGAGGCCGATGCCGCCGAAGGCGGAATGGGCGATCCCGCCGCCTATGAAGACGAGCCGGTTGAGGATGACGTAGATCCCCACGACCCCACAGAGGACGGACGCGATCCCTCCTGCCAGGAGGGCGTTCTGCATAAATCCGTACTGGAATATCTCGATCATATCTCTCCGTCGGCCTGGCTCAGTCGTGAGGTCTCAGGACCCGGTGGGGGACCCCGTGGGCTATCATCTCCACAGGGCAGCGGTAGGCCTCCTCGATATCCTCTGCCAAGAGCTCCTTTGAGTCGTGGTAGTAGAGCTTTCGGCTGACGCAGGCTATCTTCTTGACGTAAGCCGAAACGGCGCTTATATCGTGGGAGACCATGATTATCGTCATCTTCTCGTTGAGCTCTCCCAGGAGCTCGTAGAACTCGACCTGTTTCGCCGAGTCGATCCCCGCCGCCGGCTCGTCCAGGAGGAGGAGGCGGGGGGCGGAGACTATCGCTCTCGCGACGAAGATCCTCTGCTGCTCCCCCCCCGAAAGGCTCCCGATCTCTCTATCGGCGTACTCGGACATCCCCACCAGCGAGATCGCCTCGCGGGCGGAGTCGAGGTCCTGGGAGGTGTACCGCCGGATGAGCCCTCTGGTGGCGTATCTGCCCATCATCACCACCTCGATGGCGGTGATGGGAAACTTGGGATCGAAGAGGCTCTTCTGGGGGAGGTATCCGATCTGCTTCCTCGCCGCCCTGGGGCTCCTCCCGAAGACCTCGATCTTTCCCCTCTCGGGCTTCACCAGGCCGAGGATCGCCCGGAGGAGGGTGGTCTTTCCGCCGCCGTTGGGGCCGATCACCCCCAGAAAGTCCCCTTCCTTTATCCTGAGGTTGATGTCCTCGAGGACCCTCCGACCACCGAGCCGGACCGAGAGGTCCTCGATATGGACCGCCGGCTCGTCGGTCATAAAGACCGGACCCGCGTCCCGGCCCCACCCGCCGGATGAGATCTCCTCGTCGCCACCCCTCATCCTCCTCGGCCCCGGCTCTTGATCTCCGATGATATATCCATTCCTACTTTCCTCATATTCTCGATGTAGTCCGGAGCCACCGGGTCCAAGGCGGCGACCCTCCCATCGATCTCCGCCGCTATGATCTCTCCGGACTTGGGGTTGAAGTTCAAATCGACGTAGATCGTCTCGACACCCTCTTTTCTGGCGAGGTCGACGATGGATCTCAGCTGCCTGGGCCCGGGCTCCTTATCCTCTTCGAGGATCGCGACCTGGACGAGGCCGTAATCCCTGGCGAGGTACCCCCAGGCTGGGTGGAGGACGATGAACTTCCCTCCTTCAGCGCCGGAGAAGGTCGAGGCTAGCTCGAGGTCGAGGTCTTCAAGCTCTCTCTTGAAGGCTGCTAGGTTCTCTCTATAGGCGTCGGCGTTCTCTGGGTCGACCTCCGCGAGCCCCCAGCAGATGTTCTCTGCCATGATGGCGGCGTTCTTAGCCGAGAGCCAGATGTGGGGGTCGGCGGTGAGGATCGACGGGTGGAGATCCCGGCGGGAGGGGCCGTGGTGGTGATCTGCCTCGCCGTCGCCGCCTCCGTCTTCGTGGTGGTGATGCCCTTCCAAGAGATCGACTCCCGAAGACGAATCGACGATCAGCATCCTCCCGTTCGCCCCGATGATCTTATCCATCCAGATCTCCAGCCCCGCTCCGTTCTTGATGTAGAGGTCGGCCTCTGCTACATCTCTGAGTTTGGAAGGGGTGGGCTCGAAGGTGTGGAGGTTTGTCCCCGGAGGGACCAGAACGGTGACTTCGACGAGGTCCCCGCCGACGGCCTTCGTGAAGGTGGCGAGGGGGACTGTGGTGGCGACGACCTTCACCTTCCCGGGTCCGTCGGAAGGGTGCAGATCCTCGTCGGATATGCAGCCGCATAAGAGGGCGAGAGCGAGGGCGAGGGCCAAGACGGGGCTGCGGCTCGAACTCACACCTTCACCTCTTTGAGGACCTTCCCGACGTACCTGGTTTTCGTCTTGCCGTCCTCCTTCCAGTAGCAGTACCAGTAGGGTCCGTGGGGACAGCTCCTGCACTCCTTGCCGCACCGGACCCACTCCTGACGGTAGGTGACGGAGGCTCGCCTCTTCTCACCGTTCTCTTCCTCGGCGGGAGGCGATCCTCCATAAGACCTCTTCCGGTCCATAATGAGCCGATCGAGGTAATCCCTGATCTCCAGGAGGTGAGGGAGGTCCTCTTCTGCCATATCGTCCAGGATGTACTTCGGGATCATCTCCGGGTCTTATGTAACTTTGCCGTTTAAATCTTCTCCTCAGGTTACATAAGATGCCGATGGACACGGCTCGACCGCTCTTCGAGGATCAGCCGCCCTTCGATAGAGCTCTGATCTTATCCCGTCCCGTCCCCCTCCCCAGGGGCTGTTCCAGGATCCAGTCGAGGAACTCGAAGACGAGGGGGGCCATGAATACGTAAAACTCCCTGGTGAACCGGAGGGCATCGTCGACGGACCGGAAGTGGCGGACCTCGATCATCGTCCCCGGAGCGGTCATCCGGCTCCTGAGGTTCTGGTCGACGACGAGGGATGAGGCTCCGCATGAGGCCCTCGCCGGCTGGAGGGCGTCGATGTTGACGGGGACGCCGCCCCAGTGGCGGTATAGATCCATGATGAGGCCTTCGCGGCTCCGGTCCTCCTCCTGGGAGACCTCTAAGACGACGTCATCGTCGAGGTCCTCAGGCCTGGGGACGATCGCCGCCTCGACGACGACGGAGTACTCCTCTTCCTCGTAGCCGGGAGAGCCGGAGAGGTCCACCGCCTCAAAGACGATCCCAAGCCCCACCGTCGATCCGTCCTCAAGCTCGCATCGCCAGCCGTCATCTTCGGCGTAGAGCTTCCATTCGTCGAGCTGGAAGACCCTGGCGGAGGCTGGGGGCATGATCACCATCTGAGGACCTCCACATCTGCAGCATCTTTGACCGAGATCTCCCGGCGCCCCTCGTACTCGGCGATCTCGCCCCTCGCCCGGACCCTGTCGCCTTTGGCGACCCTGGCCGCCACCTCCTCCGCGCCGTCCTCGCGGCTGACGAATATCGGCATCGGTGAGGACTGGAGCCGGAGGATGAGGTGGCCGCCGGTGGTGGTCTGTACGGAGCTTACGGTCCCCTCGGCGACGACGAGGATGGGGACCTCGTCGAGATCGGCGTCGAAGTCCCCCAGGGCCCAGGAGGCTGCGGCCAAAGACCCCAAGGCCATCGAGAGCAGCACCACCACCAACTTCTCCTCCTTCTGCATCACAAAACCTCCACCCTTCGGGGCCGATGGCTCGAAGTTTGACTGCAAAAAAAGAAAAATCAGGGATCGCTCTTCACTTCTTCTCTTCCTTCTTCACTCCGAAGTGCTGCTGGTATGCCGCCTCGCAGGAGGCGAGACAGTCCTGACATAGCCCTTTGTAGGCTCCTTCGGGGTTTGCGAGGGTGTGCACCTGTACTCTCACCGGTACCAGTGTGGGCTTAGCAAGTCCGCAAAGTTCACAATCTGCCATGCTCTTTCATCTCCCGGAGAGGGCCATAAACCTTTCTCCCTGTTGAACTTTTCCATCAGACTGCTGGTCGCACCTTTCGCAAGGGTTTAACCCCGGATCGACGACTGGATCATCATGCAGAGTTCATCTGAGAGGCCGATAATCACCCTCCTATCGGATTTCGGGTCTCTATACCCCGCCCAGATGAAGGGGGCGATCTTATCTCGGGCCAGGGATGCCGTCCTCGTGGACATCGCCCATGACGTGCCGCCCCAGGACGTCCGGGCCGGGTCCTTCGCCCTCCTGATATCCGCCCACCACTTCCCTGCGGGGACGGTTCACCTGGCCGTCGTCGACCCCGGCGTCGGGTCGGGGAGGCTCGGGATCATCGTCGAGAGCGGCGGCCACACCTTCGTCGGCCCCGACAACGGCCTGTTGATCCCGGCGGCGAGGTCCCTGGGGGTGCCGGAGGCCTGGATGATAGACCGGGTCTTCTTCGAGGGGGCTTCTCCCACCTTCCACGGGAGGGACGTATTCGCTCCGGCGGCGGCGGCCCTCGCCTCCGGCGCCGCCCCCGGCTCCTTCGGCCCCAGGATCGCTGTGAAGGAATTGCAGATGGGGTCCGCCGAGATCTCCGAGGACTGGATGGAGGCGGAGGTCGTCTACGTCGACGGCTTCGGAAACGTCATAACCAACGCCACCGAGATCCCCTGGGATGTGGTGCTCCTCGCCGGAAGGAGGCTGATGCGGGCGAGGACCTACGCCGAGGCGGGGCCCGACGAACCCCTTATAACCATTGGGTCTCATGGGTTTGCAGAAATTGCGGTCCGCGGGGGGAGCGCAGAAGGTCTCTTCGGCCTCGCCCCCGGAGACCGGATACTCTTGGAGAGAGGAAATTGTTCGGAATAGAGTTCGTCCCCAACGAGCCCGCCCTGAAGGTGGGATATCTTGCGAAGCTCGCCGAAGATGCGGGCTTCGATACCATCTGGATCACCGATCACTACAACAATCGAGACGTCTACTCGACCCTCGCGATCCTCTCCCTCGCGACGAGCAGGGTGAAGCTCGGGACCGGGGTCACCAACCCCTATACCAGAAACGTCGCTGTCACCGCCTCCAGCATCGGCTCCATCAACGAGATCTCCGGTGGGAGGGCGATCCTGGGGATGGGCCCCGGGGACAAGGCGACCTTCGACTCCATGGGGGTCGCATGGGAGAAGCCCCTCTCCGCCGTCAGGGAGTCGGTGGGCGCCCTCAGGGATCTTCTGGCGAAGAAGAGGGTGGCGGCCCACGGCATGAAAGGCGCTCAGCTCGCCTTCGCCCCCGGCAAGATCCCCATATACATCGGGGCCCAGGGGCCGAAGATGCTGGAGATGGCGGGTATGATCGCCGACGGGGTCCTCGTCAACGCAAGCCACCCCGACGACTTCAAGTACGCCGTCCCCCTGATCAGGGAGGGGGCAAAGAAGGCGGGGCGCGATCCCAAAGAAGTGGAGATCTGCGCCTACACCAGCTTCAGCGCCGACAAGAACGGCGAGAAGGCGGCCAATGAGGCGAAGATCGTCGTCGCCTTCATCGTCGCTGGCTCCCCCGAGTCGGTCCTTTCGCGCCACGGCATAAAGGCCGAGGAGGCGGCAGCCGTCTCCGCCGCCATATCCAAGGGCGACTTCGGCTCCGCCCTCGGCTCCGTCAGCGATGAGATGATCGACGTCTTCTCCGTCTCGGGAACCCCCGACGACTGCAGGGCGAGGGTCGACGACCTCCTGGCGACCGGCGTCACCCAGATCGTCGTCGGATCGCCGATAGGCCCCAACAAGGAGAGGTCGATAAAGCTCATCGGAAAAGAGATCCTATGAGGAGAGGTCTGTACATCGGGCGGTTCCAGCCCTACCACCTGGGCCACCAGGCCGTCCTCCAGAAGATCGCCGAGGAGGTGGACGAGATCGTCGTCGGCCTCGGAAGCGCCCAGGCGAGCCACACCCCGGAGAACCCCTTCACCGCCGGCGAGCGGATCAGCATGATCTGGCCGGCTTTGAAGTCCCTCGATGCCACATGTTACGTCATACCCCTCTGGGACATAGCGAGGAACGCCGTCTGGGTATCTCACGTCCGGGCCATGACCCCCAGCTTCGATCTCGTCTATTCCAACAACCCCTTGGTGGTGGAGCTCTTTGCCGAGGCGGGGGTGGAGGTCAGAAGGCCGCCTATGTACAGAAGGGAGGTCTATTCGGGGACGGCCATCAGGAGGATGATCCTTTCAGGAGACGAGAGCTGGAAGCGGCTCGTTCCCTTCTCCGTCGCCTCGGTGATCCAGGAGATCGGCGGCGTAGAGAGGCTCAAGAACGTCAGCTGCGGCGACGAGGGGTAAAGGCGCCTTCACACGCTGTCCGTCTCCGCCTCTTCGGCCGCTGTCACGTCTTCAGCCGTTGCGTCGTCTCCAGATGGATGGTCTTCCCCTCCATCCTCCGCCGTCTCTTCCTCCTCGGGCGGGCGCATCTTAAAAGGCTCCTTCTCGCCATCACTGGCGTTCATATCTCCAGCCTCCGCCTCCAGCGCCTTTTCGTAGCATTCGATCGCCTCTTCGTGGCGGCCCAGGGTGGCGAGGGCGATCCCCTTGTTGTTCCATGCCTCCTTTAGGGTGGGGTCGATGGAGAGCGCCATTTCATAAGATCTGAGGGCTTCGTCGTAGAGGCCGAGGGAGCTATAGGCTACCCCCTGGTTGTACCATGCCATGACGTAACCGGGATCTATCCTGAGAGCCTCTTCATAAGACGGGATCGCCTCCTCCTGGCGGCCCAAAACCCCCAGGGCTATCCCCCTGTTGTTCCAGGCCGGGGCGTAATCCGGGTCGATCTTCAGGGCCTCGTCGTAACTGGCGACAGCGTCCTCGAAACTTCCCAGGGTCGAAAGGGCTACCCCCCGGTTGTACCAGGCGGGGGCGTAGCCTGGATCGATCTTCAGGACCAGATCGTAGGAGTCGACCGCCTCCTGGCGGCTCCCCAAGATCCCCAGGGCGATCCCCCTGTTGTAGAGGGCCATGGTATGGTATGGTTCGATATCGAGGGCCTTCTCGTAAGAGTCGAGGGCCTCCCGGTGGCGGCCCAGGGTGCCGAGGGCGATCCCCCTGTTGTTCCAGGCCGTGGCGTATCCGGCGTCGATCTTCAGGGCCTCATCGTAACAATCGACGGATCGATCATACAGCCCCGCGGCGTAGAGGGCTCTTCCCAGGTTGTTCCACGCCTCTTTGAGGGCGGGTTCGATCTCCAGGGCCCTCTCGTAAGAATCGATGGAACTGTTGTAGTCTCCCTGGGAATAGAAGATCCCCCCCCGGTTGCTCCAGACCAGGGCATACTCCGGATCGATCTGTAGAGCCCTCTCGTAAGAGGCGAGAGCTTCATCGGCCCGTCCCAGCCCCTCCAGGACGACGCCGCGGTTGTTCCAGGCGGGGGCGTAACCAGGATCTATCTCCATGGATCGGTTGTAGCAGTCCAGAGCCTCGTTCTGCCTTCCGAGGGCGCTTTTGGCGATACCCTTGTTGTTCCAGGCGAGGGCATACTCCGGGTCCAGCTCCAGGGCGTTGTCGTAGCATAAAATGGCTTCGTCGTATCTGCCGAGCTCCGAGAGGGCGACCCCCTTGTTGTACCAGGCGAGAGGGTAAAGCGGGTTCTCCTCCGCATACCTCTCCGCACCGGCGGGGAGAACGAATATCGAAAAGAGCGCCAGGAGCGCCAGAGGGCGAAGCATCATCCTCTCCCCTTTTATTGTGTGAGTTGATATGGATTACGGTCGCCGGAGGCGATCGACTCCTTCCCGGCCGTCTCCATCCCAGGGGATCCGCCCGGCGAGAACGGACCCGTCGGTTAAAAGCCGGCCCAACGACGGCTTCCCGTCCGTCTAGACGACCATCTTGCCATGGGAGTCGATCTCGCCGCCGCAGATCCGGGTGGAGGAGATCCGGACGTCGTCTTCGGCCATCTGGTACTCTATCCTCACGATATTGAGGGGGCGAAGGCCGTTTTCTCTCCTGATCTCGTTGATGTTGCAGGCCATCGGTTCCGTCTCCGGAGATACGACGATGGCGTCGTAATCCTCCTCGATCGCCGAGCCGTAGACGGTGTGAAGCATCTCGATCTTGAAATCTTCTACACCAAAAGTCTCTTTGAGCGCCGCCCTCAGCTCTCTGACCCTGGTATCGAAGTCGCGGACCGACCGGCTCCGCTGACTTTTTGCCATCCTGTCCGAGGTGAGGGCGATCACCACCTCGCCGTCGTCTCCTGCGACCTCGAAGGCCCGCTTCAAAAGAGCGATATGGCCGTCGTGGAGGGGGTCGAAGGTGCCGCCGACAGCGACTTTGGGGGCCATATTGTCGGCAAAGGTGTGGGATCGGTATAAGTAGCTGGCGCTGAGCCCCCGATCCCGCGAAGAGTCGGTCATCTATCTACGGGGGGAGGACCGATATCGCTACCTTCGGCGCTCCTCCAGAATCTTAGCGACTATCGAACGGGAGCTGCAGAGGGGGCAGGGGTCGTGCTCCACGAGCCTCACCACCCGGGCGTCGATCCCCCGGGTGGCCAGCTCCTCTTTGAGGAGGACGACGTCGAAGTGCTGATCGTAGCCGAGGGTGATGACGTCGGGCTTCAGATCCTCGATCGGCCGGAATATGTCTGTCTCGTCTCCCAGGACCGCTCTGTCCACCATCTTCAGGGTCGAGACCATCAGTAGCCTCTGCTCCTGGGGGATGATGGGGCTGGGTTTATGCTGGACGTTGGCGTCTCTGGCCACGATCACCAACAGCTCGTCGCCGAGAGCCTTCGACTGTTCCAGATAAAAGAGGTGTCCAGGATGGAGGAGGTCGAAGGTTCCCGTCGCCAAAACCCTAGTCAAGCCAGTCCTCATCCTCCTCGACGTCCACGTCCAGGACGGGAAGGTCTCGCTTAGAGCCCGTCCTGTCGTAGCAGGTCCAGCTTCTTTCGTCGAAGGGGAGGCCTGCGATGATGTGGTAGTCGCCGGTCTTGGAGAAGAAGATGAGGTCCGCCGACGATGGGCGGATGTTGGATGAGGGGTGGCTGTGGACCGATCCCGCGATCCTCATGTTGGGGAGCATGTAAAGCCGGACGAGGGCGCTCTTGCTCGACGATTCGGTCCCCGGAAGCATGATCACCTCGGTGATGACGCCGTCCTCGGCCCGGAGAAGCCCCGCAAACTCCACGGGGAGGGTCGATCGGGAGGCCTCGAGGATGAAGTAAAGCGTATCTCTGGCTATCCCTTTTATCTCCATCTTCCGCTTCATCTCCGACACCTCTCCATCTCAAAAATCTCCCTTTACAAATAACCTGCGCCGTCCCCCCGCCGCCGCCGTCGTGAGGCGGGAGATCTCAAACATCCTCATCCATCGCCGGCCTGAGGTGGACGCAGTCGCCGGCGAGGACCCTCTCCATGCTGCCGTCGTCCTTCCTCACCAGAAGGGCTCCGTCCGCCTCCAGGGCCTCCGCCGTCCCCTCAAACTCGCAGCTTCTGGTGATGATCTTCACCCTTCGACCGAGGGTCGAAGACCGGGAAGACCACTCCTGGTGGATGAGGTCGAAGGACGTCGTCATCTCCCCGTAACACCTCTCCAGCTCCTCCAGCGCTCTTTGGACGAGCTCCACCCGTTGGATATCTCCACCTCCCTCCCTGGATATGGAGGTTGCCTTCCATCCTTCGGGCAACGAGGCAGGATCGAGGTTGGCGTTGATCCCGATCCCAACCACGGCGTAGTCCAGGGTGTCCATCTCTGCTCCTATCTCCGTCAGAATGCCGCAGACCTTCTTCTCCCCCACCGTGAGGTCGTTGGGCCACTTTATCTTCACGTCGAGGCGGTAGAGTGCCGCAAGAGCCTTGGCCACGGCGACGGATGCGGCGATGTTCACCCTGAAGGCGAGGGCGGGGGGGATGTCGGGCTTCAGGATGACGCTCATCCAGACTCCGCCCTGCGGGGAGCTCCATGGCCTCTCCATCCTCCCCCTGCCGGCGGTCTGGACCTCGGCGACGACGACGGTTCCGTCCTCCGCCGAGGGGGCGATCCTCTTCGCCTCGGCGTTGGTGGATGCGAGGGTGGGATGATATATGAAGGTCCTTCCTACGAACTCTGTGGCAAGGTCGGCTTTTACGACCTCCTCTCGGAGGAGGTCCGGGGCAGACCGCATCCTGTAGCCTCTCCTCGAAGCCTCTATCTCGTACCCATCGGCCCGGAGGGATTCGACCGCCTTCCAGACGGCGGCCCGGCTTATCCCTAAGGCCTCTGCCAGATCTTGGCCGGAGGTCCACCGCCCGGCCCTCTGGATCAGCTCTCTCTCGATCACTTCCTTATTCAAGGGGGGACCTACTCCTCGGAGGCGGGGGCTTCCCGCTGGGCCATGTAGGCTCCCACGGCCGCGGATATGGCCGCCACCTTTCGGGTGTCCGCGCCGAGGGCGGAGGCGAGGGATAGCCCCTTCTCGTACTCGGCCTCGGTGACCTTCTTCACCTCCTCCATTATCGACTCTTCCTTCAGGAAGTTGGTGTTGATGTCCCCCCGCCTGAACCTGTCGTTTCTTAGGACCGCCACGTGGAAGTTTATGTTCGTCTTGACCCCGGTGACGATGTACTCGTAGAGGGCTCGCTCCATCCGGGCGATCGCCTCCTTTCTGTCCCGCCCCATGGCCACCACCTTGGATATCATGGAGTCGTAGTAGGGGGGGATCACAAATCCGGCGTAGACGCCGCTGTCGACCCTTATGCCGGGACCTCCGGGGCTCCTGTACCTCTTTATCCTCCCGGGGGAGGGGGCGAAGTCGTTGAGGGGGTCCTCGGCGTTGACCCTGCACTCGATCGCCCATCCTCTTATCTCGATCTCGTCCTGGGAGTAGCCGAGGGGTTCGTCGGCGGCGATCCGGATCTGCTCCTTGGCGAGGTCGACGCTCGTCACCATCTCGGTTATGGGATGCTCCACCTGGAGCCTGGTGTTCATCTCCAGGAAGTAGTAGTCGCCCCGGGAGTACATGAACTCCACAGTCCCCGCGGACCGGTAGTCTATCGCCTCGGCGGCCCGGACGGCGATCGACCCCATCTCCTCCCGGAGCTCCGGGGTCATGATCGGCGATGGAGACTCCTCGATCAGCTTCTGGTGGCGCCTCTGGATGGAGCATTCTCTGTCGGAGACGTATATCGTCTTCCCCCTGGAGTCGGCGAGGATCTGAAACTCGATGTGTCTTGGGTCAGCGAGGTACTTCTCGACGTAGACGGTCTCGTCGTCGAAGGCGGACCTCGCGATGGACCTCGCAGAGTCCAGGGCCGGCCCCAGGTCCTTATCCTCCCAGACGATCTTCATCCCTATCCCGCCGCCTCCGGCCGCCGGCTTCAGCATCACGGGGTAGCCGATGGACTCCACCAGGTCCATCGCTTCCTGCGGGTCGGTTATCCCTCCCTCGCTTCCGGGGATTATGGGCACCCCGGCGTTCTTCATGATATCTCTCGCGGCGATCTTGGACCCCATCCTGTCTATGGACCTGCTGGTGGGGCCGATGAAGACGATCCCGCTCTCCTCGCAGGCCCGGGCGAAGGCCGGGTTCTCCGAGAGGAACCCGTAACCTGGGTGTATCCCTTCCGAGCCCGTCTCCTCGGCAGCCTCAAGGATCTTGTCGATCCGAAGGTAGCTTTGGGACGCCGGAGATGGGCCGACATAGACCGCCTCGTCTGCATACTTGGCGAAGAGGGCGTTTCTGTCTGCCTCGGAGTAGATCGCGACGGTGGAGATGCCCAGCTCGCGGCAGGCTCTCATGATGCGGATGGCGATCTCGCCACGGTTGGCGATCAGAATCTTCGTGAACATCGGCTCTGGTTAGGTGGCCCGAGGCTAAAAACCTTTGGCGATCCGGTGGAAGAAGGTTTTAATTACCTTTCACCCCGAGAGAGGAGGCCATGAAGCCGAGGGAGATCTCCGGGGAGGAGTGCGAACAGCTGCTGTCGAATTCCAGGTTCGGGAGGCTGGGCCTATCGTCGGGGGGCGAGCCTTACGTCGTCCCGATGTCTTACGTCTACGCCGATGGGTCGATCCTCCTCCACTCCGGCCTCAGGGGGAGGAAGCTGGAGATGGCGAGGGAGAACTCCAGGGTCTGTTTTCAGGTTGACTCCGTCGAGAGGGGCCGCTGGAGGTCCGTCATAGCCTTCGGAGAGGCCCGCCTCTCCGAGGACGCGGCGGCGAAAGAGAGGCTCTTTGACATCTTCATAAAGAAGGAGATGGCAGGTCACGGCGGCAAGTCCTTCCGTCGGGAGGATATGGAGAGGATGCCGATGGTGATCTGGGAGATCGAGATCCAGGAGATGACGGGGCGCGAGGGCGTCTGGTAGAGGCTCATCGACCTGGAGCCTGGTAGAGAGATCGAGACGAAGATGGGATCGATGGAGAGGCCGTTTCCGCCATGACCGCCACCAAATGGACTGAGAAGTACAGGCCCAAGAGGCTGAAGGAGGTTCTCGGAAACGGGAAGGCCGTCTCGGAGCTGGAGGGCTGGGCCCGGTCCTGGGAGAGGGGCATCCCCGAGAAGAGGGCCGTCGTCCTCTACGGTCCCGCCGGGGTGGGGAAGACCTCCGCCGCCCTAGCTCTAGCCGAGGAGATGGGCTGGGACGAGATCGAGATGAACGCGAGCGACAGCAGGACCGCCGCCGCGATCCAGAAGGTGGCGGGGGCCGCTTCGCGGATGATGACCTTCTCGGGAAGAAAGCGGCTCGTCATCCTCGACGAGGCCGACAACCTCTACGGCTCGGCGGACCGGGGCGGCTCTGCGGCTATGAGCAAGCTGGTGAGGGAGACAGACCAGCCGGTGGTATTGATCGCCAACGACTACTACGGCCTTACCAAGCCCCTCCGGGAGGCGACCTTCGGCATCCAGTTCCGGAGGATCACGAAGGGGACCGTTGCCTCGGCGTTGCGGGAGATATGCCGGGCCGAGGAGGCGGGATGCACCCCGGAGATGATCGAGGAGATCGCCGATAACTCTGGAGGAGACCTCAGGAGCGGCATAAACGACCTCCAGGCTGCCCTCGAGGGCGCCCTCGATCCCGGCGAGGTGGCGACGGGGGTCCGGGACGCCAAATCATCGATATTCGACGCCGTCGCCAAGATCCTCCGGGGGTCGAACCTCGGTGAAGCCGTCAAGGTCGCCTGGACCTTGGACGAGAGCCCCGAAGACCTGGTCCACTGGATCGACGAGAACCTCCCCCTCGTCTACGTTTCCGCAGACCTGGCAGCAGGCTACGACCGCCTCTCCCGGGCCGACGTATTCCTGGGAAGGGTCAGAAGGAGGCAGAACTACGGCCTCTGGCGGTACGCCTCCTTCATGATGACCGGGGGCGTCCAGGCGGCCCGGACTGAGAAGAAGGGCGGCTACATCCCCTTTCGGCCTCCGAGCTACTGGAGGAGGATGGGCCAGACCCGGGGGGCGAGGCAGGTCCGGGACTCGGCGGCCAAAAAGATCGGAAGGCATTGCCACATCAGCTCCCGGATGGCGAGGGCCGAGATGATGGGATTCTTCGGCCTCCTCCTCAAAGATAAAGAGGCGGGGCCGAGGGTGGCGGCGCTCCTCGAGTTCACCCCCGAAGAGATCGCCCTCCTCATGGGGACGAAGCCGACGACCAAGAAGGTCTCGAAGCTTTACGATGCGGCTCAGGAGCTTCTCGAAGAGGAGAGGGTCTCGGAGATTGAAGGTGCCTGGGGCGGATCTCAAAAGTCAGAAAAGGCCAAAGCGATGGAACTGCCTCAAAAGACGGATAAGACCAGAAGCGGCGCTCCCGACGAAGAGGGCTCCGGGGCGGGCTCGAAGAGGGTCGATCCGGAGGAGGAGAAGGCGGAGGCGGCCGGGGAGGCCGAACCTGAAGGAGAATCCTCCGCCGACCTCGAAGGCCAGGAGCCTGGGGCGCCGGAGAAGGACGACCGTCAGAGGTCCCTCTTCGACTTCTGACGGAATATAAAAAATAGATTTTTTTTCCTTCAGAAGGTCTTCAGCTCCCCCTTCATCAATTTCTCCTGGATCATCAGGATGTCGTCGAGCCACTGGTTTGCTATCCCCTCCGCCTCGGACTGGACGCGGGAGTAGTTGGCCCCCTCCTTTACCGTCGTCTGGATGGAGAGCATGTGGGGCTCGTCGATGGGCTTGCCTATCTGGGAGAGGATCCGGACGTAGACCTCGCCGACCTCCTCCACCTCGTCGACGATCTTGTTTGCGATCTGGGTCGAGAGGAGGTTGTAGATCTTCCCGACGTGCCTGATGGGGTTCTTGCCGCTCGTCGCCTCCATGGACATGGGGCGGTTGAGGGTGATGAGGCCGTTGGCCCGGTTGCCCCTCCCGACGGAGCCGTCGTCTCCCATCTCCGCTGAGGTCCCCGAGACCGTCAGGTAGACCGACCCCGACTCGGGGTCGTCGGCGACGTTCAGCTGGACCTTCACCTCCCTCTTCGCGCAGGAGCAGACGTTCTCCTCGATCTGCTGGACGATCACCTCTTTGGTCTCCATGTAGTCGTTGAGGTCGTCGAGGTGCCTTCCCACCATGGCGCAGGCGACGGTCAGGTTTATGGTGTCTGCAGACCTCATCGCCATCACCTTGACGTCTTCGCCGATGGCGGGGATCTTCTTCTTCAGGTCCATCAGGAACCTCTCGGTATCGTAGACGACCGTCTCCGTCTCGGAGAAGGGGGCGTAGCCGACGCCGAAGGAGGTGTCGTTGGCGCCGGGGACCTTCCTCTTGAAGACGTCCTGGAGGTCTGAGGAGCCGGTCCCTATCCTGCAGTCGAGGATGACGTGGTCGCTGACGTCGATGTTGCAGAGGACGCTTCTTATGTACTCCTTCGCCGTCCTCCGGGCTATGACGTCGACGGGGATCTCCTGCTCTTCGAAGATCCTCGTAGCTCTACCGGAGAGGAGGACGTATATCGGCTGGATGATCTCGCCGCCTCCGAAGGCGGGGCAGGACCTGCCGGCGACGACCTGGGTCTCGTCGGTGTTGTGGTGGAGGACGGCCCCGACCCTCCTCTTGTACTCGTGGCAGAGGGCGCAGCTGATGGACTCCGCAAGCCCGTCGGCGATGCTGTCGGGGTGGCCGATCCCCTTCCTCTCCACTAGCTCGATCATCTGCTCTTCGACTGGCTGCTGGCTCAACCTCTCGACTCTGATATTTCTCGTCATGCCCCGTTCCTCATTTCGTCTCTGGGGGGGCTGAACGGATCGATGGCATATTAAAACTTCGCAAGCTTCCTCCTCCCTTCCCCCTCTCGTCTCCCTCCCTTCCCCCTCTCTTCCCCCTCTCTTCCCCCTCTCTTCTCCCTCTCTTCCCCCTCTCTTCTCCCTCTCTTCTCCCTCTCTTCCCCCTCTCTTCTCCCTCTCCTCCCCCTCTCCTCCCGGACCGTCGGAGGAGAGCAAAAGGGGTAAATCTCGCTACCGTCAACTCTTCATCCATGCGACTCGTCTACATGGCTGGGAAGGGGGGCGTCGGCAAAAGCGTCTCCTCGGCGGCGACGGGGCTCTGGACCTCTCAAAATGGCAAAAAGACCCTCGCCTTCTCCATGGACCCCGCCCACTCCCTCTCCGACATCCTGGAGGCGGAGATCGGCGATAAGCCCACCCCCATAGCCGAGAACCTCTACGCCGTGGAGCCGGACCTCGCGGCGGAGGCGGAGAAGTTCTACGCTAGCTACAGGAGCCTATTTCGAGCATTATTCGAGATGTTCCAGTTCGAGGTCCGCCCCCAGGACTTCGGGGCCGTCCCCGGGGTCGGGGAGCTGATCTTCATGGACCGGCTCTACGACGTCTACATGGAGGGCGATTACGACGTCGTCGTCATCGACTCGGCCCCCACCGCCCTCGTCCTCCCGCTCCTGAAGCTTCCCGAGGTGACCACCGGCGTCGTCACCCGCCTCCTGGGGATGAAGTCGAGATGGACGGGGATCTTCAACATGCTGGAGCCGGGCTTCGGCGACTCCGTCGTCAAGGAGGTCCGCCGGCTGCGCACCAAAGCCGAGACGATGAGAAACGCCCTCATCGACCCCGAGATCACCACCATCTCCGTCGTCATGATCCCGGAGAAGGCGGCGGTGATGGAGAGCGAACGTCTCATCAAGACCGTCGAGGCCCACGGCGTATCCGTCGACTCGATAATAGTCAACCACGTTATGGCCCCCTGCGAATGCGACTACTGCAGCCGGCGGGTCGCATCGCAGAAAGGGTACATCGAGGAGATCAAAACGAAGTTCGCGAATAAGCAGATCGCGCTCCTCCCGTCCTACGGCGAGGAGGTGAAGGGGCCGGGGCTCGCGCAGGTCGCCCGAGACCTCTACGAGAAGGGTCAGCTGAGGATATAGGAGGGGGAGGCGGGGTCTGGGGCCCCAGCGACTTCGGCGAAGGGGTAGAATTCTCTTGGGGGGTCGCGCAGAGAGGGAGATTTTAGGATGGGTTATGCAGGAGGCTTTCGGGGTTTGGTCGGGTATGGCCTATCCACATTTTCTCTACCGTTTTGATGTGGGCCGGTTTTTAATGAAATTGTTAAGGCCGCAAGCTCAATCCGATGGAAGATGTTGTCCATGTATTGATGGGTCTGAGGCGAGTTTTCCGAAAGGAATTTATATCGCTCATATGGAGGGTAGTTAGGAGGTCAAAAGGGCGTACCGTCTTGAGGGAGATGGTAATCATAGGGCTTTCTATCGGAGGGAGGCGAGAGCAGAATGGCGACATCCAGTAATATAATTCTCCAACGAAAGTTATTCGGGAGAACATGTTTGATGCGTATTATTATAATTTCTGTTACTCTTACAGTTCTCTCGTCCATGATATTTATAATACCAATTGAATGTAAATGTATCGATTTTGAGGGTAATATAGGACATGATTGGATAAATTGCGAAAATAACGAGATTATTTTAGATAATCAATCCTCTAAATGGTATGTAGATACGTCACAGAGCTACAGCGGCGATTCTTCTCTAATTGCTATAGCCGCTGGTTTAGAACCAGTAAGAATCTGCAGGGAAATAGAAGTCGAGGATGATACTAACGTTACATTCTGGTGGAAGTTATCAGATGAAGGTGGAAGATTAGTTTTTCGAATTGATGGGGCATATAAAGACGGGTTATTGCAGAACGAAGAAGAATCTAAAAATTGGACTGAATCGTCTCATATCATATCCGTTAGGGGTACTCATAGGCTTGAATGGATATTCTTCAGGACAAAACCCGAATCTTCAAACCAATTCGGATGGATTGACTACATCTGCATAGATACAGGTGATGAATATCCCACCATCATCCTCGAATCGCCGGAAGATAATGCTTCCTTTTATGTTGACGAAATCGTGGATTTCAGCTACATACCAGAGGATGATCAAGGGCTGATAAGTTGCACTTTACTGATCGATGATATAGAGAAGAACAGAAAAGAGAGCCCTGAGAATGGCTCGATAAATCTTCTGAGCTACAGCTTTGATAAGCCTGGCGAATTTAAGTGGTGCATAAAATGTTGTGACGATGTCACGCAGTGCACTTTAAAATGTAGAAGTATATCGATAGAAGACCCTCGGCCTACCATCAATCTCGATTCACCCGTTAATGGAAGTCAATCTTTCATAGGGAGAACGATTGAATTTAGATATACCCCATCAGATAACAACGAATTACAAAATTGTACCCTTATCTTGAATGGTACTGAGCAGGAAGATATAAGGAATTATAGGCCAGAAAATGATGAAATTAACGTTTTTAACTACACTTTTTATAATTCTGGAGATCATAAGTGGTGTATTAGATGTTACGACAGCCAGAATCAAGATAATTTATCCGAAACTAGAATAATCACGATCTTGCCAGATGAAAATCCCTCGGTAGAACTCATATTGCCCCCAAATAACGCTCTTTATTTCGTTGACGAAAATATACCCTTTAAATATCGGGCGTCAGATGATAAGATGCTCCAGAATTGCACGTTGATGATCGATGGACAACCCGTTATGGACGAGACGATAAATGAAGCCAATACCACCGGCTGTTTCAACCATAGATTTGACGAGAATCGAATGGCTGATGATGTTGAGGAACACAACTGGACCGTCGTATGTTACGATAACAAATCAAAATCAAATGATATAATAACTATAAGGAATGTTTCGGTAATGAAAGATAAACCTCCTGTTGTTATGATTGAATCGGTACAGACTGGATCCGTCAATAGAACTGTATCATTTAAATACAATTCAACTGATGATAGAGGTATAATAGAGTGTGTCCTTCTTATTGACGGCGAAGTACATAACATCTCTGAAGAAGCTACTGGCTTTTTCGATTATAATTTTAGTCAAGAAGGCAACTATATCTGGAATGTTACATGCTGGGATAGCAGGGATCAATACGGTTCTTCAGAAGATTCAATATCTATAACAAGGCCAAGCATTTTGTTTGTAAATGAAACTCCCAACGAAACTGAATATAGGCACATTAATGATGCGATCAGAGATATTGCATCTGGGGGAACGATTAAAGTAAAACCTGGAGAATATAGAGAAAATATAATTATAAATAAAGAGGTAAGTCTTGTAGGATTGGCTGAATCCGATATGCCTAAAATTAATCCGGAAGATGGTATACCAATAAAGATTACTATCGGCAATGTACTGATTGAAGGGTTTGAGGTACTGGGCAGGAGTCATGAGCCAGGCATCAGTTTGAGAACAGATTATTTCAATGATTATGGAAATATTAAAATATTAAGTAATAAGATTGTGCAAGAAAGAGAAAAAAATGCTTGCATTTTTTTATTTGGTAGAGATGGGAATAGAATATACGATCTAAATGTTACTGATAATTCAGTTGACGGCTGTAGCAGAGTTGGCATATATTTATATAATTGTTCTGGTAATTTATCGAATAATAGTATAAATTGTGACGAAATATACAGAAGACCATACATACAAAGTCATATCTATAGACCTAACCCATTAGACGTTATTTTTGAATCAAATACTAGGAGGTGCTAATTGTGTCGGAGTTTGAAATTGGTGTAAGATGGATTAGAATCATCATCATCATCATCATAATTGGGTTGTTCAATTATGCAGATTTGTCTATGTGCCAAGATGATGATGATGTTGATTGGCCATCTGGGTCGGGAGGACCTCCAGTTGATCTTAATATAAGTTTGTTAGTAAATAAATCGGAAGTTTATAGAGGCGCCGAAGTAGAATTCACTTATACCATCACTCCAGAAAAAAATTTAGCAAATCAAATTAGTTTAAAAATTAAAGTGCCGGAAAACTTTTTATATATTAGAAGTTATCCGATAGATTTCAGATCTGATAATATGGGCTATTTAATATTCAAGCGTCGAGATAACTTAAATGTGGGCGAACCTCTAATCATCAGCTACACGGCTCGAGCTCTGTTAAACGCATCAACCGGGGATGTTCCGATAAATCGGACAATTGTAGATGTGGATTGGCGTGGTCCGCATGCTCGTGGAGACTGCATTAAATCCGTAAGCAACCAATATGTATGCATAAAAAATAATGCTCCAGAGATTTTATCAGCTGGCGTGACTGTTTTATCAGAACCACCTACACCTGTTTACAATCATACGTTGTTGTTCAAATTTAGGGGGGATTATGAACCAATTCGAGTTGAGTTGGATGTCAATGTCGTAGATGATGATGAAAATTTAACATATACTCTGATAGCCGAACCACTAAATCTAGAATTATTTAGTTCTAATGAACCCGTGCAAACCTTCTCTTTAAGGGATTTAAATCCTGGCAACTATCGGTTTAAAGTTCGTGTTAATGATTCTTATGAGGAGGATGTTATTGACGCTATTATAACTCATGATGAGATTGTATATGATAAATTAATTATAAGTACTATTAATGTCTCAGATACAATACGAGCTCTTTCTATTTTCTTTGTATTTATGGTGTTATTTATATTGGGATTTATTAAGAAATATTTTAAAAATTTTCTGAAATCAACTACGTGGATATTTGTATTAATTGCTGTAGTGTTGACAACACATTTTCTTGTTTGGTTGATATACTTGAAGAATATATTTCACGATGCTCTCTGGCCCGTGTATGCTACATCTTACGAAATATTTATAACATCTGTATTCATTATCATTTTTGCAATAATCGCTAAATTTTCAGAGTCTTGTTTCGCTGAATACGACCGAATTAGCAAAGGTCGCAAGTATCTCAAATATTTAGGAGGGCTTACTTATAATCTGTGGTATGTCAACGTATTTACCATGACAGCGCTCCTGGTGTCTGTAGCGCTTATAGTTCCATCATTTAATATTAATACAAATGCCTGGGAACAATATCTACAATGGTACTATAGTACTATGGCTCAAGTTTTTGCGTCAATTCTAGCGATAGTTGTGGTATTTTATACAGCATTGCCTAACAAAAATATAATTATTCTAGATGTTGAAGAGCGGAATATTCTCAAAAACAAGTTGTATTTCAGGTTAGCTCAAATGTGTCAAAATTGGCCGTATAAATATGCTGATAGGCTTGGTTTCAACAACTTATTGAGCAAATTAGAAGAACGGATAGCTAAAATTTCAAAGGAAGATAATTTGGAAGTCAAAGTTAAATATGGGCACCCTGAAATTTTAAGACTTTTTGTAATAATATATGGTATTATATTAGTTCTATCATTCTTTGGGTTATCTTCCTGCGTCTATATTGATTTCTCACGGTTGAATCCTTTTATTGATCTCTCTTGGGATAATTTGCCTAATTTGATTTCACTAGCAAATTTCGAAATTACATTGCTTTTAATACCAGCTGCCATAAGTTGTTTATATGCGTTGATGAGAATAACAGCATTTACAGGTACTATTGAACTCATTAGCTATCCTTCAGGTGCCAAAATTTTCCTGATTAAAAAGGAGTATATTGAAAAACCAGGCAAACCTCACACATTCGATACTAAATTAATAACGCCTAGCAAATTGATGCTGCCAGAGGGGAACTATATTATAATTCTTAAGAAGGATGATTATGGAGAGCATATAACAAAATCGGTAGACATAATCGCGGGGACTGAGCAGCAATATAAATACAAATTGGAAAAAATTTAAAATTTTTAGAATCGACGTGCTTCAGTGTCGCATTAACTATGAAAATTTTAAACTAGATAGTCCCGGATATGAATTATAATTACCTTCAGTATAAATCCTCAATTCCCCAACTCCCTCCCCCGCCGCCGGAAACCTTGATATACCAGTTTCCCCCTCCAGAAAGCCGTCGTGGGCGTGTAGCCTAGCCAGGACAAGGCGGCAGCCTCCTAAGCTGTAGATCAAGGGTTCGAATCCCTTCACGCCCGCCAACCACGATATTGCTTTCCTATTCCTTTCTTCCTTATCTATCGCCCCGGCGAGGCTTCAAGGCACGATCTTCGATATGGCGACCTCGATGATATCCTCGGCCCCGGCCTTCTTCAGCCTGGGGATGAGCAGATTGATCCCCGACCGGTCGACGACGGACTGGACGGCGTAGTACCCGGAGTTGTAGAGCTTCGAGACCGTCGGCCTCTTCATGCTGGGAAGAAGGGCGATCACCTCCTCGATCTGATCCTCGGGGACGTTCAGGGCTATCAAGACCTTCCCCCTCGCCCTCGTCACGGCAAAGAGCATCGTCTCGATCGCCTCGATCTCCTCCCTCTTCTCGGGGTCGGCCCAGCTCTCCTTATTTGCGATCAGCTCAGAGGTCGACTCCAGGATGACGTCGACGATCTTCAGGCCGTTCTTGACGAGGGTCGAGCCCGTCTCCGTCAGGTCGACTACGGCGTCGGCGAGCTCCGGGACCTTCGCCTCCGTCGCCCCGTAGGAGTACTCCACCTCGACGGGGATGCCGAGATCTTCGAAGAACCTCCTCGTCAGGTTCGGGTACTCCGTCGATATCCTGGAGCCGGGAAGGACGCCCCTCGCCGAGGTGGCCTCCTGGGCCTCGGGGACGGCGACGACGACCTTCACCTTTCCGGGGCCCTGCTTTCCGTAGTCGAGCTCCGCGACGGTGACGACGTCCGCGGCCGACTCTCTGATCCAGTCCGTCCCGCTGATCCCCAGGTCGAAGCGCCCCTTGGCGACGTATGTAGGGATCTCCTGGGGGCGGAGGATCTTCACCTTCCCCACCCGGGGGTCGTCGATCCGGGCGTTGTACTCCCTCTCCGTCCTCTTGATCTCCAGCCCCGCCTGGGCGAAGAGCTGGAGGGTCTGGCTCTGAAGGCTCCCCTTTGGAATGGCGATATCGATCATGATTGAGAACACCTTTCCCGGAAGGGTGCCTTGGAGGCTTTTATCTTTTGCCGTCTCGACTTTCGTCTCCGGCTCCATCAGAAATTTTAATATCCCCCGGGGGGCGACATAAGGACGATGAACTTCAAAGAAGCCCTGGTGGGCCGAAGGTCGGTGAGGAGGTACGCCGACCGCCCCGTGGGCCGGGAAATGGTCTCCTCTCTCATCGAGGCGGCGGAGGCCGCGCCTTCTGCCGGAAACCTCAGGGCGAGGGAGTACTACGTAGTCGCCCGCCCCGAATTGAAGGCAGCCCTCGCCGCCGCCGCCTTCGGTCAGGAGCACGTGGCGGCCGCCCCCATCGTCGTCGTCGTCTGCGCCGACCCCGCCCGGTCGGGGAGGAGGTACGGCGACCGGGGCCAGCTCTACTCGATCCAGGACGCCGCCTCGGCGACGACCTGCCTCCTCCTCGCCGCCTTCGATATGGGGCTATCAAGCTGCTGGACCGGCGCCTTCGACGAGTCGATGGTGAGGGATATCCTCAGCCTCCCCCGACGGCTCGTCCCCACGGCGATCGTCCCCATCGGCTGGCCCGCGGAGAGACCGGCTCCGCCGCCGGGAAGGGATATGGCAGAGGCGGTCCACTGGATCGAGGGATGAAGACGGACCGCGGGCTGAAGGCGGATCGGGGGCTGAAAGAGGATGGAGAGGTGAAGGCGGCTCTCCGGCAGATCGTCGACGCCGTCCTCGCCGAGGAGATCGCGAGCGAGGCGGACCTCGATAGGTGGAAGAGGAAGATCGGTCGCGAATTCCGCCTATCCGGCATCCCGAAGAACTCCGAGATCCTCGCCGAGGCCGTTGAGGGGGAGAGGCCCCGTCTGAAGCTCCTGGGTAGAAAGCCGACTCGAACCTTATCGGGGGTGGCGGTGGTGGCTGCCATGACATCTCCCGCCCCCTGCCCCCACGGCGTCTGCGTCCCCTGCCCTGGGGGCGTAGGCCGCCGGGACGCAAGTCCGACGCCCCAGAGCTATACCGGGCGGGAGCCGGCGGCGATGCGGGCGATCCAGCACGGCTACGACCCCTACCTCCAGGTGAGGTCCCGCCTCCGCCAGCTTGAGGAGATCGGCCATCCCGTGGACAAGGTCGACCTGATCGTCATGGGCGGGACGATAACGTCAAGGCCCCTCGGCTACCAGACCTGGTTTGTAAAGAGGTGCCTTGAGGCGATGAACGACCATCCCGGAAGGGACGGGACGGCGAAATTTTCAAAGTCCAGAGGGTGTCTGAAGAGCTTTCGTGAAGTCGCGGCGGCTAACGAGGCGTCCCGGGTCAGAAACGTCGGCACCACCTTCGAGACGAGGCCCGACTGGTGCGGTCCGAGCTCCATACGAAATATGCTCCTTCTGGGCGGTACCAAGGTGGAGCTGGGGGTCCAGTCCACCGACGACGAACTTCTCGGGATGATGAGGCGGGGCCACTCTGCCCAGGACGCCGTCGATGCGAACCGAGCCCTCAGAGATGCGGGTCTTAAGGTGGGGTTTCACATGATGCCGGGGCTTCCCGGCTCCGACCTTCATCGGGACCTCGCCTCCTTTCGGGCGCTCTTCGATGGCGAGGATTGGAGGCCCGACTACCTCAAGATCTACCCCGTCCTGGTGGTGGAGGGGACGGAGCTCTACGACCTCTACCTCCGGGGAGAGTACGAGCCCCTGGGTGACGGAGAGGCGGCGGAGCTCTTATCCCGGATCAAGGAGATGATCCCTCCCTACGTGAGGCTCCAGCGGGTCCAGAGGGACATCCCCGCCCCGGCGATAGCCGCTGGGGTCAAAAAAAGCAACCTGCGCCAGCTGGCAAAGGAGAGGCTCTCTGCGAGGGGAGGGTCCTGCCGGTGCATCAGATGCCGGGAGGCGGGCCTTCGGGGCGTCTGCGAAGAGACGGAGGTATCCTTGAGGGATCTCTCCTACCAGGCCTGCGGTGGTGAGGAGCGGTTCCTCTCTTACGAGGCGGATGACGGAACCCTTGCGGCCTTTCTGAGGTTGAGGCTGAAAGAGGAGGCCTGCGTCAGGGAGCTTCACGTCTACGGACCCATGACCCCCCTGGGAGAGAGGGGGGGATGGCAGCACCGGGGCCTGGGATCAAGCCTCCTCGCCGAGGCGGAGGAGATCTCCCTGGGGGCGGGATACGACTCGCTTTACGTCACCAGCGGCATCGGGGCTCGGCCCTATTACCGGCGGCACGGCTACCGGCTGGCGGAGCCTTATATGGTCAAAGGCCTCCGATGACGCCGCCAGAGCATCTTCGCCGGCAACTTCCTCAGGGGGGAGGGCACTCAGGGACGCAGTTCATAGCGAGGAGGAGGAGGAAGGCGGCAGCCAGGATCAAGATCAGATGGTTTTTCAACTTTATCCACCTGACCTCGGCCATCAGGACCTCGATATTTGAAGCTGGTATCTGCGCCATCAAAATCATCCGCTCTATCGGTCCATCCGAGAAAAACGGGTTTTGGATCTCCTCTGGCTTTTCATCAGGCCGGAGAGGCAAACCCCGGAACAATCTGGTTATTTTGTATTTGATCCTTAATAAAACTTGTCTTTCAGCCTAAAAATTGTATGGTTTCCACGGGCTCGACGGGGCCGAACCGACGGATCATGTCCTGAAGACTCCATGAACCTGAAGGGGAAGGCCGCCTCCTCCAGGGGGTCGTCGAGGGCGTAGAATGCCTCGCTGGAATGGATCTTTGCCATCTCAGCCAACCGCTGGCCGTATATCTGGTCCTCTCTCCTCAAAGCTCGGGAGGCCTTAAGCCACCGGGCTCCCACCTCGTGAGACCCCATCCTCACGCTCTTGAAGGTCCTGCCCATCAGAACGCCTCCAGAGTTCTCTGGACCTTCGGACCCCCGGCTTGACCTCCTTTGAAGCCCGCTTGTAGACGTGCTTGGGCACCTCGTTGAAGATCATGACCCGGTCGGCGAACTTTGCGATCTCGTCGATTGAGGGGTCCGTCCGGGGGGTGTACTGGAGGACGGCGGAGCCCCTGGACGCTTCCTTCAGGCCCCGGCCCACGTACTCGGCCATCTCGGATGCGCCTTCGAAGAGGCTGGGGTCGTGCTCGAATATGATGAGGGTCTGATATGCCTCTTTTAAGATCGTCAGGATCTGGTGGGAGGTAAACCCCCTCCGGACGTCCAGATCGGTGAAACGGCGGTCGAGTTCGTCGAGGATGCGGGAATGGTTTCCACAGATGTAGAGGACTTCGATCCGCTGGAGGCCGAGGTGGTCGTTGAAGGAGTCGATCAGCACCTCTTCGGGGGCGATGAGGACGTTGAAGGTGGCTGGGGGCAGGGAGAGGGGGGGGGTCGGAGTTCAAGTTCCATGAATCTGACATCTTCGTCCCATCGAGGTAAAGACCGCAGGATGGGGGGCGAAAGTATTCGACCCATCTTCGCAAAAATTGGGGGGTCCACCGACGCTTATGTTCTCATCAGAACCATGAGATCCGGCTGCTCAGAATGAGGTGTTGATGGAGAGGGGGGGCTATGTAAATACAAAATAAAATTCATCAATATTTCATCCAAATATTTATAGAAATGGCCATTTCTACGGTAACTTGAAATATCACCGGAGTTATACGTTCGTAAAGAGACGTCTCCGATCCCGTCTGGATATAGGGTAGGGGGCGAAATGCGGTTATGAAAATTGTAGATGAAATAGGATGCGTGGTAATTTGTTCGAAAGAGTTCTGGTATCTACGGACTTCTCCAAGTACTCTCAGAAGGTGATCGAGAGCGTCGGGGGTATCCCCGGAGTTAAGGAGGTGGTCCTCCTGCACGTAATGATTGCTCCGGGGCTTGCCCGGGTTTGGGACCCGGGAGCTAGGGCAGAGGAAGCGAAGAAGAGGCTTGCAGAGGAGGCGAAGCCCCTGGAATCTCTTGGGATCGCGGTGAAGATGAGGGCGGAGCCCCTCGTCGGGGGCGAGGTCGCCAAGAAGATCGAGAGCGTATCCGAAGAGGAGGGGGTCGACCTCGTCGTCATCGGTGTGAGGAGCAAGGGTTTCGTCGGGAAGATGCTGCTCGGAAGCGTCGCCAAGGATATCCTCAGGTACGGCACCAAAAACCTCCTCTTGATGCGTTTGCTGCCCATCGAGGGCGGGGAGAGGTTCGAGAAGCACAGCTCGATGATATTCTCGAAGGTCCTCTGCCCCACGGATTTCTCCGAGCCGGCCGAGGACGCGATAAAGATCCTAAAGGATATTAAGGGAGTGGACGAGGTAGTCCTCCTGACGGTCTTATCAAAAGACCTGGTAGATGTGGATCTGGAGTCGGAGAAGAAGGAGGTGGAAGAGAAGCTCGCCGCCATCAAGGCCGGCTTCGAGGATTCCGGCATATCAGCCTCAGTCCGGATCGCCGTGGGCAGCCCCGCCGAGGAGATAATCACTGCAGCCGAGGATGAGGAGGTCTCCATCATCGCGATGAGCTCTCACGGCAAGGGTTGGGTTAGGCAGATGGTCGTCGGAAGCGTCGCCTACGATGTCTCCAACAGCGGCACAAGGCCGGTCCTCGTATTGAGGGTCGTATAGGCCGAACCCGGCCTCATCATACTTTTTTTGTCGTCTAACGTCAGGATTATCACCCATCCACCATATCATCGAAAGCTATTATCCCATCGAGAGGGTCGTCTGAAGGCTTCCGGATTCGGAATTTAAAATATCTTCGCCTTTAACATAATTATGACGAATAGATTCATAAATAGGCAGAATATCATTTACCATCATAACATGAGATCTGACTATCGATAAAGAGGTGTTTGCAAGTGCTAAAACCCCTGATATTTGGACTGGCTCTCGCCCTCCTGGCGCTGATGGCCGCCAGCCCCGCCGCGGCCGCCGACCGCGAGGTGGCAGAGTACACCATCGCCGATGCCACGGGAGACTGGGGCTTTCCCTCTCCATACGCCCACTACTCCCGGGGGCCCGGATACGTCCGGATGAGCTTCATCTTCGACACCCTCGTCTGGAAGGACGATCGGGGATACCTTCCGGCCCTCGCTGAGGAGTGGGAGTACATCGATGCCGAGAACGCCTACCTCTTCCATCTGAGGGAGGGCGTCACCTGGCACGACGGCGAACCGTTCGACGCCTCCGACGTCGTCTTCACCGTAGATTACATCAAACGCCACCCCTACCAGTGGGTCGACTCCGCCATAATCGAATCGGCCGAGGCCTCCGGCGACCACGCAGTGAAGCTCCGCCTCGCCGATCCTTATGCCCCCTTCATGGACCTCGTCGCCTCCACCCTCCCCATCCTCCCCCGCCACATATGGGAGGGGGTCTCCGATCCTGTGGGCTATAGGGAGGACGACGCCCTCATCGGGACAGGCCCCTTCATCCTCGCCGACTACAACAAGGCCCAGGGCAGCTACCTCTACGAGGCGTACGACGACTACTATTTAGGCGCTCCGAAGGTGGGAAGGATAGTCTTCGTCAAGGTCTCTGACCAGACCGCCCCCGCCGCCCTGAGGCAGGGGTCCGTCGACGCCGCCTCCGTCCCACCGGAGGCGGTATCTGCGCTCGAAGGCGCCGGACTTGAGATCATCGAGGGCGCTCACGACTGGAACGCGAAGTTGATGATCAACCACCAGAAAGAGCCCTTCTCCGACCCCGAGTTCCGGCGGGCCCTCGCCCTGGCCATCGACCGCGATGGCCTGGTGGATATCGCCCTCCGGGGGCAGGGGGTCGCAGGAAGCCCCGGGATGGTCCCCCCCGACAGCGACTGGTACAAACCCGGAGTCGAGGCGTATGAATGCGACCCCGACCTGGCGAGGGATATGATCTCCGACCTCGGTCGCGCTGGGGAGAAGGTGGAGATCCTGGTGGCGGAGAGAGGGACCGTCGGCTGGCCCGGCTCCCGGGCGGCGGAGCTCCTGGAGCGGCAGCTGGAGGATGCAGGCCTCGTCGTCACCCTCCGATCCCTCGACGGTGCCACCCTCGACTCCAAGGTGATGGCCTGGGACTTCGACCTCGCCCTCGCCGGCCACGGGAGCCTCGGCTCAGACCCCGACTACCTCCGGAGGATGACCCTGGAGGATACCTTCAACAGCGCCCGTTACGCCGATAATGGCCGGTTGGCCGACCTCCTGGAGGATCAAAGGAGAGAGATGGACGAGGACCACAGGGCTGATATGATCTCTGAGGCTCAGGAGCTCTACGCCGAGGACCTTCCCGCCCTCACCCTCTACTACCCCACGTGGTATTGGGCCCACAACGGCGAGGTCGACCTCTACTTCACCAGAGGCGGGATCGCCACCGGAGTTCCGATACCCCTGAACAAGATGGCCTTCGTCTAGGGATGAAGTAAGTAAAACAAAGGAACGATGCCCCAACTTCTGGGGCATCCATCGCCTTTTTTAAATCCTCCGCCCCGATAGCCAGGAAATTCGGCGGGGATTCGGAGGGTGGCGTCACCTGCGCCGAGAACCCGGTGGTCGCCCCGGACCCTCGGGGGAGAGCCGCCCGTCGGCAGAAGAGCTGTTGAAGCGACGAGATATCCGATGAGGGAGACGAAGGGGGGATGAAGCCCCCTCCCCCAAATTTGCCACCATGAAATTTCGGGCCCCTTGAGCCTCCCCTTTCGGCCCTTTTTGACGGTCAGAATTATTCAATCTTGGGGGATTCTGTGTTATGGAACATCGGATAGATTGTTTTATTTACATACGATCCGGGAAAGTTTCATAAATAATGACCCGATTAGTTAAACCCTTGAGAAATAGAGTGTAATATTAAACAGAATTTATTAAGATGGCGGGGATGAGATGGTCGCGGCGGATCTTTCGATGGAGGACCTCTACAAGCGCTCCCTGGAAAGGCCCATGGGGGGGTTGAAGAGTCAGAGGGTTATGGCGATAGCGAGAGCCCTCCTCCGGCGCGCCTCCTTCTTCACCAACTACGTCATCGCCTTCGCCCTCATCCTCGTCCTCAACTTCACCCTCCCCAGGTTGATGCCCGGAGACCCCTTCCAGGCGATATACGGCGAGGAGGCGCTCCTGGCCATGACCCCCCAGCTTAAGGCACAGCTCGTCGAGAGGCTCGCCCTCGACCAGTCGATGGGCCAGCAGTTTGTGGCTTACATCCTGGCCCTCGCGGGCGGCGACCTGGGCCACTCTTACTACTACAACCAGCCGGTCCTCGCGGTGATACTGGACTTCCTCCCCTGGACCCTCCTCTTGACTGGGTCGGCCCTCGTTCTATCCACCCTTCTGGGCCTCTTTCTGGGGGTCGAGTCCGGCTACCGTCGGGGTAAGCGCCTCGACAAGGCCCTCCTCGCAGGCCTCATGTTCCTCAACGGCTTTCCCGACTTCTTCATGGGGATCGTCCTCCTCCTGGTCTTCGGGGTGGTCTTGGGGCTCATCCCCTTATCCGGGGCCCTCACCCCTTACAGCGGCCTATCGGGCCTCCCCCTCGCCCTCGACATCCTCCACCACCTCCTGGCGCCCCTGGCGGCCCTCGTCCTTGTGAGGGTCACCTCGGCTTACCTTCTCACCAGAAATACCATGATCACCACACTCAAGGAGAACTTCATCCTCGCCGCCAGGGCGAAGGGCTGCTCCGATGGACAGATCAGGTACAGACACGCGGGGCGTAACTCCCTCCTCCCGGTGGTGACGGCCACAGGCCTCTCGATCCCCCAGATGGTCACAGGAGCCCTCTTCGTCGAGATCGTATTCTCCTATCCCGGCGTCGGATCGCTCCTCTATAACTCCCTGCTCACCAGGGACTACCCCCTCATCCAGGGGATACTTCTGATGGTGACGGTCGTCGTTCTGGCGGGAAACCTCCTGGTGGACCTCCTCTATTCAAGGCTGGATCCGAGGGTGAGCCATGCACGTTAGCGTCTGGCGCGAGGTCGCAGGGAGCAACCTCGGAAGGGCGGGGCTCCTTCTCATCGGGGCGATGGTCCTCCTCGCCATCTTCGCTCCCGTCCTCACCCCTTATACTCCACGAGAGAATACCAGCACCCCCGCCTTCAGCCGCCCCTCGGAGGATCACTGGCTCGGGACTAACGACGCCCGTCAGGACATCTGGACCCAGCTCCTCTACGGCGCCAGAACCTCACTATCCGTCGCCTTCGGGGTCGCCCTCCTCTCGGGCTTCATCAGCGTCCTCATAGGGGGGACGGCGGCGATCTTCGGCGGCCTATACGACCGGTTCTGGATGAGGGTCGTCGACGCCACCGTGGCCATCCCCGACGTCATCGTCATAATTCTGGTGGCGGCGTACCTGCGGCCGAACGTTTTTTTTATGATCCTCCTCCTATCCGCCCTCTCCTGGCCCGGAGGGGCGAGGGTGATCCGGGCCCAGACCCTCACCCTCAAAGAGAGGATGCACGTCTCCGCCTCCAGGACCTTCGGGGCCGGACCGTCTCACATCCTCTTGCACCACATCATCCCCGACCTGGGACCCGTCCTGGTGGCGACGATGATCCAGGACGCCAGGAGGGCGGTCTTCATGGAGGCTGGTCTATCGTTCCTGGGGATATCGGACCCTTCGGTGATGAGCTGGGGAAAGATGATGCAGTACGCCAGGGTCTTCACATACCTGGAGGTCTGGAAGTGGTGGCTCCTCCCTACGGGGATCGCCCTATCCATCACCCTCATAGGCCTCAGCTTCATCGGCTTCGCCCTGGAGTCGGCCCTGGACCCGAGGCTTCGAGAGAGGGAGAAGGGGCATGATGGAGGGATCTGACGATGCTTGAAATCTCTGACCTGAAGGCGTCTTATGAAGGCGCCGAGATCCTCGCAGGGATCGACCTCGACCTCTCCTGGGGCGACTCCATCGCCATCATAGGGGAGTCAGGGGCCGGAAAGACCACCTTGGGCCTCGCCCTGATGGGGCTATTGGACGGGAAGGTCTCGGGGAGGGTCCTCCTGGACGGGGTGGATATCACTGCCCTCGACGACCGGGAGCTGCGGAAGATGCGGGGGAGGGATATGGCCATGGTCTTTCAGAACGTCGAGGACGCCCTCGACCCCCTGATGACCGTCTCCGACCAGATCGGTGAAGCGATCTCTGCCCACCGGGATCGAAGGCACCCCGGCGACATCAGGGGCCGGATCGGTCGCCTCCTGGGATCCGTGGGACTGGAAGATGTGAAGGGCGGGTCATACCCTCACCAGCTGAGCGGGGGGGAGAAGCAGAGGGCCCTCATCGCCATGGCTCTCGCGAACGATCCCCAGGTTCTGATCCTCGACGAGCCGACGGCTTCCCTGGACGCCCTGACAAAGGCGGAGATCACAAAGCTCCTGCTGGAGAGGATGGTGGGGAAGGTCAGCCTCGTCATAACCCACGACCTATCTGCCGCTGCGAGGCTGACTGAGAGGATGGCGGTCCTCTACGCCGGGAGGATCGTCGAGATCGGCGATACCTCCGACCTTCTGGAGAACCCCCGCCACCCCTACACCCGGGGGCTCATCAGGTCGTCACCCAACATGACCACCACAAAGGACCTCCAGGGGATACCGGGGAGGATGGTCCACGGAGTCTCCGGCTGCCCCTTCAGCGAGAGGTGCACCCAGAGGATCGATATATGCAATAAGGAGGTACCCCCCCTTTTGGAGGTAGGCGACAGATCTATCGCCTGCCACCGGGGTGGGATCGTCCCCCTCTTGGAGCTCTCGGGGGTCAGGACGAAATTCGGGAATTTTGTCGCCGTCGACGGCGTCGACCTCACCCTCTACGAGGGGGAGACGATCGCCCTCATCGGCGAGAGTGGCTCGGGCAAGACGACCCTCGCCAAGACCGTCATCGGCCTCTTCAGCCACCAGGAGGGGGATATCCGGCTGGAGGGGGCCCCCCTGGTCAGGAGGGACCGGGGTTTCTACAGAAAGGTCCAGATGATCTACCAGAACCCCAAGGAGTCCATCAGCCACCGGATGGACGTCTTCGATGCCGTCAGCGAGCCCCTGGCGATCCAGAAGGCGGGCGGCTCCGCTGAGAGGGTCGCCCTCGTCAAACGTGTCCTCGAGGAGGTGGAGCTATCCTCCGACGACGCCTTCCTGGGAAAGTACCCCCACCAGATCAGCGGCGGCGAGGCCCAGAGGGTGGCGATCGCCAGAGCCCTCGTCCTCAACCCCAAGCTCCTCATCGCCGACGAGCCGACCTCGGCCCTGGACGCCTCCGTCCAGGCGAAGATCTTGAGGCTCCTCTTGAACCTCCAGGAGAAGAGGGGCCTTGCCATACTCTTCATAACCCACGACATCGCCCTCGCGAGGAAGGTGAGCGACAGGATGGCGGTGATGCTCGACGGAAAGATCGTCGAGGAGGGGCCGACGAGCGAGGTGACGGCGAGCCCCGTCCACCCCTACACCATGAGGCTTCTGGAGGTCGCCCCCGACCTGGCCCCTGCGAGGGAGGTGAGAGGGACGAGGGGGGCCGGAGGCGGGGCCTGGACCATATCAGAGCCGCTCCTCCCCCTCCGGGCCAGGGAGCTTTGATCCGGAAACCCCAAGGACCTAAGAACCTCCAAGAACCCAAAAACTCCAAAACCCCAAAAATCCCCAAGAACCCAATGAGCCCGAAGATCCCAAAAACCCCAAACGCCTTAAAACCCTTAAAAAAACCCGGACTCACTCTTCGATCTCGTCCATCAGCCTCTCCATGATGAGGGAGGCGGCCCTGCAGAGAAAAGCTTCCGTCCTCCCCACCGCCACTTCGCCCCCGAGCCTCCCTGTTACCATCTCCTCTACGATCCTGTCGCACTCGTCCCTGATCTCGACGATATCTGGAGAGGGCGCCAGCTCCCTCAGGCACTCGGAGAGGTCCAGAAGCTGGTCGACCTTCAGGTCCACCGCCCTCTCGACCCACTCCTCCCCGCCGCCTCCATCCGCCCCACCCCGCAGTCTTCTGATCTCGGCTAGGAAAGGATCGGCCTCGTGAGCCACAGAATTGGTCTTGGCATTCGGCATGACTTCAACTTCTCTTTTGCTCTTCTGATCTGCGAATGGACCTTTTCATCTAAAACACTTGTGCAGAAGCCGCGATGGAAAGATGGAGGAGGGACGGGGCGGGCGTCGAGGAATCGGGATTTTGGGGCGGGACTAGACGGAGAGCTGATCCGGCAAAAGGCGGTTTCTGCGTAGCTGCGTCCCGGAAGCCATGAGCCGATCTGCGCGAAGGGAGGACGCTTCCGGGCCGGACGGTCCCATGGTCTGATATCTCCCACGAGGGCGATCTTCCGGGCTCGTCGGGTAGGAGAACGATGGACTTAAGAGGGGATATCCGGCCAAAATATAAGTCGAATTATCCTGCGCCCCCGAACAATTCCGCCGAAAAAGTTTACTCCTCAGCGGACAATAAACGCCCTGGAGTACGAGTCTTGCCCCAAACCTCTAAACCCACAGCAGCCCGAAGCCGAAAAGGAGAAATACAAAAATGTCCCAAGAGCTCGACATAGTCCTCGCCTACCACCAGGCGACGAAGCACAGCTTCGCCCGAATGGCCCCGGGGCCGAAGACGATGGACTGGGCGAACGAGCCCGCTCCCTTCCGAAGGTTTCGGGGCGCAGAGCTCGTGGAGCTCGCCCGGCCCGAGCCGTCGCCCGGCGAGGGGCCCGACTACCACCTCGCCCTCTCCGGGGGGAACGTCGTCCCGCCCCGCTCCCTATCCTTCGAGACGATCTCCCAGCTCCTCTTCGACTCCCTCGCCATCTCTGCCTGGAGGTGGGCCGGCGGAGGCGGAGCGGCCTGGGCGCTGCGGACGAACCCCTCCAGCGGGAACCTCCACCCGACGGAGGGCTACCTGATATCGGGGCCGATTCCCGGCCTCTTCGACCGTCCCACGGTCGCCCACTACGCCCCCCGGGAGCACGCCCTCGAGGTGAGGGGGCGGTTTTCCGAGAAGGCCTGGAGGGATATGGCCGCCGGCCTTCCGGCGGGGTCGGTTCTCGTCGGCTTCACCTCCATCCCATGGAGGGAGTCCTGGAAGTATGGCGAGAGGTCCTTTCGCTACCTCCACGCGAACCTCGGCCACGCCCTCGGGGCTCTCAGCTTCGCCTCGGCGGCCCTGGGGTGGCGTGCGATGCTTCTGGACGAAGTCGGGACCGGGGATCTGGCGCTCCTCCTCGGGGTCTCCGACGACAGCGGCGCGGGGACGGACGGGCCGTTTCTGGCTAGCCGAGAGGTCGATCCGGAGGCCGAGGTCCCCGACTGCCTCGTCGCCGTCCACCCCTGGGGCGAGAGCGTCTCGGGCTATAGCCTCCCGGAGGGGGTCGTGGCCGAGTTCAAAGAATTGGAGTGGCATGGGCGTTCCGACCGGCTCAGCCCCGGAGCCGTCGCCTGGCCCCTCGTCGACCTGATGGCGAAGTCGACGGCCAAACCGGCGGGGGAAGTCGCGCCCGGGGCCTTCGACCAGATGGCAGAGGTGGCCGCCTTCTCTTATCCGCCATCGTCCCTCCGGAGGATCATCCGCCAGCGGCGAAGCGCCATCGTCATGGACCCGGCCTTCAGCATGACCAAAGACGACTTCTTCAGGACCCTCACTCGGACCCTGCCTCGCCGAGGAAAGTTCCCCTTCAACGCCCTTCCCTGGAGGCCGGAGGCGGACCTCGCCGTATTCGTCCACCGGGTTTTGTCCTTCGATCGGGGGCTCTATCTACTCGTCCGAAACCCCGACCATTATGATCCCCTCAGATCCGAGATGCGGGAGTTCGAGTGGAAACCGCCCGGCGATGGAGCGCCTCCTGGATTTTATCGGCTGGCTGCCGGAGACTTCCGGGACCATTCGAGGGCCCTCTCCTGCCGCCAGAAGATCGCCTCGGACGGCTGCTTCTCCCTCTTCATGATCGCTCGGTTACGGCCAGCTCTTGAGGAGCGGGGACCTTGGTTCTACAACCGCCTCCTCTGGGAATGCGGGATGGTGGGCCATGCCCTCTACCTGGAAGCGGAGGCGTCGGGGCTTAGGGGGTGCGGGATAGGCTGCTTCTTCGACGACCCGGTATCCTCGGCCTTGGGCCTCTCGGGGACGGAACTTGCGCCCCTCTACTCCTTCGCCGCGGGGAGAGAGGCCCCTCCGTCGAGGATGGAGACCCTTCCGGCATACCCGCCCCCTAAATTGCGATGAACGGTGCGAGAAAATGGGAAAAGGACGGCTGGATCTTCGTTGATGGCTGAGTGGCACCCTCATCGGAGCAAAAATAATCCTAATTTTTTCTCAAATCATTTAATTTCATATATCCACAACCGATATATACCCTCAACGGGAAAATAATTCCGCAGGTGGTATGGCATGAAGAACGCAACATTGTTTGTTCTGGTCCTTCTGGTGCTCCTCGCTGCGGTGGGGGCTGTCCAGGGAGCTGAAGCCGAAGATATGTCTGAAGACGGTGATATGGCCGACGACTACATGGCCAAAGCTGACGCTTTCATGATGAGCCTTCCCGACAACGGCTTCTATCGGATGGAGATGCAAGATCTCATCGACGCCGTAGATGCTGGCGACGAGAACCTGGTTATCCTGGACGTGAGGCCCGCCTCCCTCTACGACGCAGGCCACATAGAGGGCTCGATGAACATCCCAGATCCGGAGCTTGTCCAGAAGATGGACACGGTCCCGACGGACAAGAAGGTCGCCGTCGTCTGCCAGCTGGACACCAACTCCGCCTATGCGGTCTCGATCCTGAGGATCTTCGGCGACCGTGACGCTTGGATCGTGGTGGGCGGAGTTCCCGCATGGGTGGACGCAGGAAGGGAACTCGTCCCCACAGAAGAGATGTAGATTTAAACCCCTTCGGGCGGATGAACCAGAGAGGACAGACGTTTTGGGGGCCGGGCGATCGATCGCTCCGACCCATACATATTTTGCAGGCTCATCTCAATCCTTCGCATCCCTCATCACCTCCATCGAGGAAAAGATAAAATCATCCTAACCCCTTGGTGACGGCCAGAGCGGTGATGGGAAGGATAGATCATGCACTACAGACCACGAGACAAATTTCCGAACTTGCCTGCGAGGATCGCCCAGCTCGGCGATCTCGCCTACAACCTCTGGTGGACTTGGCACCCCGAGGGAAGAGAGCTATTCATAATGCTGGGCGGCCGCGCCGCCTGGAGCCGAAACGGCCACAATCCCGTCAAGATGATGCACGAGCTCGACTACGGTGTCTTCAAGCTCGCCTCCCTCGACCCTCGGTTCCTCCGGTACTACGACGCTGTGATGGCGAGGTTCGAGGGGGACATGGACCCCTCCAGCGGCTGGTTCTGCACCTCGGTAGCAGATCCGAAGGATAATACCGTAGCCTACTTCTCCGCCGAGTACGGCCTCCACCACGCCCTCCCCGTCTACGCCGGAGGGCTCGGGTTTCTCGCCGGAGATTACCTGAAAGAGTGCAGCGACCTGGGGGTTCCTTCCGTGGGGATCGGCTTCATGTACCCTGAGGGGTACCTCCTCCAGAGGATCGCCCCCGACGGCTGGCAGGCCGGGGCCTGCGAGAGGCTCGACAGGGAGAACGCCCCGGTCCGGAGGCTCCGGGACGACGACGGCAACCCCCTCCTGGTCGATATACCCCTCTTGGACGGGGAGATGTACGTCGAGGTCTGGAAGGTCCAGGTGGGGAGGAGCGACCTCTACCTGATGGACACCGCCGTCGAGGCCAACGACCCCTGGAACCGGTCCATATCCGACCGGCTCTACACCGGCGACCCGGAGCAGAGGCTGAGGCAGGAGATAGTCCTGGGGATAGGGGGAGTCCGGGTTCTGAAGGCCCTGGGGATCGAGCCTTCCGCCCTCCACCTGAACGAGGGCCATCCCGCCTTCGCCATCCTCGAGCGGATCCGGGAGAGGGTCGATGAGGGGATGAGCTTCCATGAGGCGGCAGAGGAGGTGAAGAGGACGACGGTCTTCACCACCCACACCCCCGTCCCCGCAGGCCACGACAAGTTTCCCTTCCCTCTGATGGAGAAGTACTTCGGATCGTACCTCCGGAGGATCGGGATGGACAGGGCCGAGTTCTTCGAGCTGGGGATCGATCCCCGGGACCCGGCCAGCGGCTTCAACATGACAGCCTTCGCCCTCAGGATGTGCGCCCATCGAAACTGCGTCAGCCAGAAACACCAGGAGGTGACCAGGCAGATGTGGCGCCACCTCTGGCCAGACCTCGCCGAAGAGGAGGTCCCCATAGATTACGTAACCAACGGCATCCACGTCCCCACCTGGATAGATAGACGGCTCGGCAACATCACCTTCAATCGGTACCTCGGCCGAGATTGGCTCGAAAAGCACGACAACCCCCTCATCTGGGAGCTGCTTGAGGAGATACCGGACCGGGTGCTCTGGGATCAGCATCGGAGGATGAAGAGGGCTCTTATAAACAAGATAAAGGACCGGGCGAGGGATAAATGGAGGGCCCCCGAGTCAGATTCCAGGACGATTATGGCCTTGGGGACGCTTCTGGACCCCCAGACCCTCACCCTCGGCTTCGCGAGACGGTTCGCCTCGTACAAGAGGGCGACCCTCATGCTCAGAGACCCGGAAAGGCTCCGAAAGATCCTCACAGACCCCCATCGTCCGGTTCAGATAATATTCGCGGGTAAGGCCCATCCCGACGACCAGCAGTCCAAGCTCCTCCTCCAGCAGGTCTACAACGCCGCAGCGGACAAGAGTTTCGAGGGGAGGATCGCCTTCGTCGAGGACTACGACCAGTACCTGGCCCAGTACCTCGTCCACGGCGTCGACGTCTGGGTAAACAACCCCCGGCCTCCCATGGAGGCCTCGGGGACGAGCGGGATGAAGGCGTCCCTCAACGGCGTCCCTCAGCTCAGCGTCTTCGACGGCTGGTGGGTCGAGGGGTACAACGGCAAAAACGGTTGGGGGTTCGAGGGGTCGGAGGGGCCGACTAACGACTATAGGGACGATCGGGACTCTGAGGCGATATACGAGATCCTGGAAAAGGAAGTGATACCCCTCTACTACAGGGTGGACGACGAGGGCGTCCCCCGGGGGTGGGTGAAGCTGATGAAAGAGGCTATCATGGTCGCCGGACCCAACTTCACCTCCAGGAGGATGGTGAAAGAATATACGGAGAAGTTCTACCGGCCAGCCATTGAAGAGATGAAGAATGCCCGGATCTGCATAGGGCCTTGACCATAGGCCGCGTTTTTTTTTGGCGTTTTCGGGAAAAAAGAAAAGATGAGGTAGTGGGAGGGTCTCAGAAGTCCTCTCCCATGTCTCCCATGCCGCCCATACCGCCCATACCGCCGGGCATCCCGCCCTCGCCGCCGGACTTGGAGGCGATGACGTCATCGATCCTGAGGATCATGACCGCTGACTCGGCTGCGGAGTTGATCGCCTGGGTCTTCACCCTCATGGGCTCGACGACGCCCTTCTCCTCCATGTCTGAGGGCTTGCCGGTCTCCATGTCGAGGCCTGCGGTCTTGACCCCCTTCTCGTGGCTGCTTCGAAGGGCCACCAGGGTGTCGATCTGGTCGAAACCTGCGTTCTCGGCGAGGGTCTTGGGTATGACCTCAAGGGCCTCGGCGAAGGACTCGATGGCCAGCTGCTCTCTTCCGCCGACGGTGGCCGCGTACTCTCTAAGCCTGAGGGCGAGCTCGATCTCGGGGGCGCCGCCACCGGCCAACAGAAGGCCGTCTTCGAGGGCTACGCCGACGACCCTGAGGGCGTCTTCCATGGCTCGGTCCAGCTCGTCGACGACGTGCTCGGTCCCGCCCCTGAGTATTATGGATACCGACTTGGGGTTCTCGCACTCCACGACGAAGGTCATGTCGTCGCCGGCGATCTTCTTCTCCTCCACAAGGCCTGCCCGTCCCAGCTCGCTCTCAGCGAGGTCGTGGATGCTGGTAACGATCCTCCCACCGGTGGCTCTTGCCAGCTTCTCCATGTCGCTCTTCTTGATCCTCCGGATGGTGTAGACCCCGGCCTTCGCCAGGAAGTGCTGGGCTAGGTCGTCGATCCCCTTCTGGCAGAATACGACGTTGGCCCCGGTGCTGACGATCTTGTTGACCATATCCCTCAGCATCGTCTCTTCCTGGTCGAGGAAGGCCTGGAGCTGATCGGGGGATGTGATCTCGATCTTGGCGTCGACCTCCGTCTTCTCGATCTCGATGGCCGTGTTGAGGAGGGCTATCTTGGCGTCCTTCACCTTCTTGGGCATGTTGGGGTGGAGACGCTCCTTGTCTATGACCATGCCGTAGACGAGCTGAGAGTCGCTGACGCTCCCGCCCACCTTCTTCTCGACGGTGATGTTGTCGACGTCCACTGTCCCGTCCTCGTCGACGATCGCCTTGACCGCCTTGACGGATAGCTCGGCGAGCTCGTTTCTGGCGACGCCGGAACCCTTCCCGGTCATGGCGGTGATGGCGATCTTCTTCAAGAGCGCATCGTCATCGGGAGAGACCTTTATCGCCATATCCTTCATGATATTCATCGCCTTCTCGGCTGCTGCCCTGTAACCGGCGGCGATGACGGTGGGATGTATCTCCTGGTCGAGGAGCTCTTCGGCCTTCTTCAGAAGCTCCCCAGCCAGGACCACGGCGGTGGTGGTGCCGTCGCCGACCTCGTCGTCCTGGGTCTTGGCGATCTCGACCATCATCTTGGCAGCCGGGTGCTCGATGTCCATCTCCTTGAGGATGGTGACGCCATCGTTGGTTATGACCACATCTCCCAGGGTGTCGACGAGCATCTTGTCCATCCCCTTGGGTCCGAGGGTGGTCCTTACGGCCGTCGCCACAGCCTTGGCTGCCATGATATTCGACTTCTGTGCCTCGCGGCCAGCGGTCCTCTGACTGCCCTCTCTCAGTATAAGTACAGGGGTTCCCCCCAATCCTGCCATCTTTCTTCTTCCTCCAGTTGATCTGATGGCTTGCGAGGTGTTTAAACTTCTATATAAACGTTTCGCGAGAGGGGTCGCATCCGGCGGCGGCCCGAAGATGCCGCGCCGTCCGGAGGGGGTGGCGGCTCCTGCGGCCTTTTATCATGGCGGCCCGTTCCCTACCCCGGAACCGACGAAAGATCCGGGCGCAGGGATTCGATAACGAGGAGTGAGCTCCATCGAGGCTGTCTGCAAACCTATTTATATTCGGTTCGACTGTCTTCCGTCAGAATGGCCGAGACCAGCATGTATGTGGTGAAGACCACCGCAAATCAGGAGCGTTCAGTGGCGAACCTCATAGCCCAGCTGGCGCGCAAAGAGAAGTACGATATCATGGCGCTTCTCGTCCCCGACGTCCTAAAAGGCTACGTTATCGTGGAGGCGAAGGCACCGGAGATCGTCGAGGAGGCGATACAGGGTGTACCTCACGCCCGATCGGTGATCAAGGGGGCTTCCAGCTTCGGCGAGGTGGAGCATTTTCTGACGCCGAAACCCGCGGTGGTGGGCATCAACGAAGGAGCTATAGTGGAGCTGATCTCAGGGCCTTTCAAGGGCGAGATGGCCAGGGTCAAGAGGGTAGACATCGGCAAAGAAGAGATAACCGTAGAGCTCTTCGAGGCGATGGTCCCCATCCCCATAACAGTAAGGGGTGACCACGTGCGCGTGCTCAGCAAAGATGAGATTCAGAGGTGAATTTCTTGGCCAATGTTGTTGAAGTGTTGGTACCCGGTGGAAAGGCCAGCGCAGGACCCCCCCTGGGCCCCGCACTAGGACCTCTAGGCGTTAACGTCGCAGATGTGGTAAAGAAGATAAACGAGGCGACCGCGGATTTGAACGGGATGCAGGTCCCGGTCAAGGTTACGGTGAAGAGCAGGACCGAGTATCAGGTGGATGTAGGAACCCCCCCAACCTCGGCGCTGGTCCTCAAAGAGGTGGGGCTGGAGAAAGGGTCCGGCAACGCCCTCGAGATGGTAGGTAACCTGACCATGGACCAAGTGGTGAAGGTCGCGGGGATCAAGAGGAATAACCTACTTTCCGTCTCCCTGAAGAGCGCTGCCAAAGAGGTCATCGGGACCTGTGGGACCATGGGTATCACCGTAGAGGGGATGCCCCGAAAGGAGGCCCAGGCGGCGGTCGATGAGGGCAGGTTCGATGAGATCCTCGCATAGACGAAAACTAATTATAGAGGATTGAAGACGGGATTTTTGACTCTCTTTTTGAGACGCCGTAGTAGACCGCGAGTCGTGGACTACGGAGGATTGAGATGAACAAGACGATAGAGGAAGCCGTCAGAAAGGCGATCTCCGAGGCCCCCGAGAGGAGGTTCAGCGAGAGCGTCGATCTGGCGATCAACTTGCACAATATCGACATGAGCATGCCCGCCAACAGGGTGGACGAGGAGATAATTCTCCCCCACGGCCGCGGCAAATCTGCAAAGATAGCGGTATTTGCCGCCGGTGAGACCGCCCTTCTGGCTCAGCGTGCCGGCGCCGATCTGGTGATATCCCCCGACGAGCTCGCAGAGCTGGGGGATGACAAGAAGCGAGCGAGAAAGATCGCTGACGAGTACACCTACTTCATATCAGAGACTAGCTTCATGCCGACGATAGGCAAAAAGCTGGGCCCCATCCTGGGAAAGAGGGGAAAGATGCCCCTTCCCCTGCCCCCGAACGTGGACATCGCGCCCATCATCAAGAGGCAGAGAAACCTGGTGAGGGTGAGGTCTCGGGACCGGCTGACGTTCCATATGGCCGTCGGGTCCAGGGATATGGAAGTTAAAGAGATAGCTGAGAACGTAGAGACCGTCACGACCAAGCTTGAACAGACCCTCAAGGACGGCAAGCAGAACCTGAAGTCCGTCTACGTAAAGACCACCATGGGTCCCGCAGTAAAGGTGATTTGAAATGTCCGTCCAGGTACGCCATACAGAGCACGTCCCGGAATGGAAGATCCGAGAGGTAGAAGATCTGGTGGAGAGGATCGGCGAATCACCCGTCATTGGGCTGGTGAGCTTGACAGAGATCCCCGCAAAGCAGATCCAGGACCTGCGGGCCGAGCTGAGGGATTTTGCCACCATCAAGATGGTCAGAAACAATATCGCCCGCCGGGCGATAGAGAAGTGCTCCGACGACTTTCTGCCCCTGGCGGATGGGATCGAAGCCCAGACGGCTTTCATATTCACCGACGTGAACCCCTTCAAGCTCTACAGGATGCTGGAAGAGAAAAAGCAGCCGATGCCGATCAAGGCCGGCGGCAAGGCTCCCACCGATATAGTCATCGAGAAGGGGGAGACGCCCTTCTCTCCTGGCCCCATGGTGGGCAAGCTCCAGTCCGCTGGTATCCCTGCCGCCATCAAGAGCGGCAAAGTGGTCATCAACGAGATGAAGGTGGTGGCAGAGGAGGGGGATACGATATCAGCCCAGCTCGCCGACGTGCTGGCGACGATGGAGATATTCCCGAGGAAGGTGGGGTTACAGCTCCGGGCGGTCTACGAGGGCGGTCTCGTATACAGGCCGGAACACCTGGCCATCGACGTCGATAGCATCATATCTCAGATGGCCACCGCCTCGTCACAGGCTATGGGCCTCGCCTTGGAGATAGGCTACGCGACCCCGACTACCATCAGTCCCCTTATCCAGAGGGCGGCATCCAAGGCCAGAAACCTGGTCCTGGAGTGCTCGCTCCCCGTCCCCAGCATGATGGAGGCTCTCCTGGCAAAGGCGGCCGCCGATGCGGCGTTGCTGAAGAGCCTTGCGGAAGGTGGACCGGCGGAGGCGGCAGTCACAGCGGCTCCTGCGGAGAAGGGAGAAGAGAAGGCCGAAGAGGCCGAGAAAGAAGAGGATGAAGAGGCCGGACTTGGCGGATTGTCTGCCCTGTTTGGTTGATCGAGATCAAGAGGTGGATTAAGATGGAATATGTATATGCAGCATTACTGCTTCACAGCTCTGGTAAAGACGTGTCCGAAGAGGGCATAAAGACCATACTCAGCGCCGCAGGCGTCGAAGCCGAGGAGGTAAGGATCAAGGCCCTCGTCTCCGCCCTTGAGGGCGTCGACATCGAGGACGTCCTCTCCAAGGCGCCGTCCGTCGCCGTGGCTGCCGCGCCCGTCGCGGCAGCGGCCGCCAGCGCGGCGGCTCCGGAGGCAGAGGAGGCCGAGGAAGATAAGGAAGAGGCTGAAGAGAGCGGCATCGAGGGTCTCGGCGCCCTCTTCGGCTGAGTTCCTTCTCTCCTTTTTCCTTTTTTCTCTATGGGTCTTGTCGCCCCTCTCCTTTATCCAGGTCATCCTCTCGTCGCCCTTCGAGATGGCAGCCCCCATCGCCGGCATAAATGGCGGAAGAGAGGGAAATTGCGGCGAAGCACCCCTGAGCAGAGCCAGCGAGACGTTCGATGAGGTCTCTAAACTATCCCCATACCCTTATATCCGGAAGGGTCCAATGCCTAATCTGGCCTTAGTAACCTTTATATAGTAAGGCTACGTTAATTGACGTGCTCATACTATGCGATCGTCGAGAGCGATCCAGGAGATGGATAATAAAATGGCAAGATTAGGATTGGTCACCTTGGAGCTTATGCTCGCTGATCTGAGAGATCCGGTCTACGCCGGAGACCTCCCCGTCAAGATGGACTATGAGAAGGCTCGATATGAGGCTTCTGCCGGGAGCGATGATTACGCCTTAGATCAGATGGACGGCGCGGGCCCCGACGAGGAGGGCGACGGCTGCGGCTGCGGTGGAGGTTGCGGCGATGGGGGCTGTGGCGGCAAAGACTGCGGTGGCTGCGGAGCTGAGATGGCGGCCTCGATGGCGATGGACCCCTGGCCTGATGCGGGACCGGGATCCATGGGCTGCCCCAGAGAGCTCGACTTCTACACCCTATCCACAGACCACGTCGGAGACCGGGACAAGACCAGGGACAGGTCCCCCAGACCCGACAGAAAGAGGCTCCCCTGGTCCTTTGCCCCAGGTCCCAGGATTGCGAGCTGAGCCTCTCCTGCCCCTTCTTCTTATCAGCCTATTTTCAGAATCCAGCCTATTCAAGCCCCTCTATCCGCGGGACCGCCACTGCTGCATCCACAGCCGGCGCCACATCCACAGCTTTCATCCCCTTCGCCAGCCTCATAATCGCCGACGGCCTGCATGAACTGATCTCTAAGGTTACACCGGAGGAGCCCCGAGATGAAGACCCCTGCCACCACCGCCTCCTCCTTCGACATCTCCTTTACGGCATCCTTCAGCCTTGCTACCGCCTCTTCCTCGCTCTCTGTATCGGGATCGAAGATTATGATCCTCTTCGCCATCTCGCCGACGTTCATCATCTCTTCAGCCGAAATGTCCATGAGGCCGCAGACGATCTCCAGGATTATTGACTCCTCATCCGGTTCGAACATGGTCTCACCTTCAGGCTGCTTGTTGAAAAGGTTTGGCTTCCCCCCTTCAACCCCCTTTATTCCGTCTCCTCCCCGTCCCCACCGTCCTTGGCAGAAGATCCATCCATTTTTCTCATCGGCAAATTTATATCGACTCCTGCATCTTGACTGTCCAGGTGAGAACTCTGCAATCGCTGAACGAGCTTGGTTTAGAGGTATTCGAGGAGATGCTTGACTACGCCGACGAGCTCCGGGTGGGGGTCTTCGAGCTTGATAACGGGACCGTCGTAGCCGACGCCGGGGTGGTGGCGAAAGGAGGTCTTGGGGCGGGGATCTACCTTTCCAGGATCTGCATGGCCGATCTCGCCGACATCCAGCCGACCCCATGCGAGATCGACGGGATACCCATCCCCGGGGTCCAGGTGACGACAGACCATCCCGCCATCTCCTGCATGGCCTCACAGTGCGCCATGTGGCAGGTGAAAGCGGGCAAGTACTTTGGGATGGGCTCCGGACCCGCCCGGGCTTTGGCGAGGAAGACGAAGGATCTCTACGACGCCCTGGAGTTCGAGGAGTACGCCGACGTCGGCGTACTCTTCCTGGAGTCGGAGACCCTCCCCGACGAGGAGGCCGCAGAGAAGATAGCCGAAGCCTGCGGGATCGACCCCGCCGACCTCCGCCTCGCCGTCGCCCCCACCGACTCGGTGGCGGGGCTCGTCCAGGTATCGGCCCGGGTCGTGGAGACCGGCCTGCACAAGCTCTTCACCATGGGCTTCGACATAAGGACGATCAAGATGGGTTGGGGGAGGGCGCCGATCGCGCCGGTGGTGGGGAAAGCGACGAAGTGCATGGGAGCCTCCAACGACGCCATCATCTATGGCGGCGAGACCTACTACACCGTCGATTACGACCCCTTCGACGAGCTCCTGGGCTACCTGAAGGCCGCCCCCTCCGAGACCTCAAAAGACTACGGAGCCCCCTTCTACAAGACCTTCAAGGAGTGCGGCTTCGACTTCTTCAAGGTCGACCACAACGTCTTCGCCCCCGCCAAAGTGGTCATGAACGACCTTCGTTCGAGGCGGACCCTGGTGGCAGGAAGGCTCAACCCCGCAGTCCTCAAGGAGTCCTTCGGCTTCGAGGTATTCAACCGGGAAGGTTGAACAGGAGCCAGCTCCTCACTCCTCACCCCAGGGTACCCGAGGTGATCGAGAGCATCTGCGCCGGTGATATGAGGACGTTCTTCGTCGCCGGGGTCCAGACCGATCTGTAGTCGTCGCTGTAGAGGAGAAAGTCCTTCGGCGGCTCCTCGGCGGTGATCGCCTCGATGGTCACGGTATGGGGGTCTGAGACCTTCCTTCCGGAGATCCTGTGGGATCCGGAGAGGATCTTATCGGTGATGTCGACGTCCTCGGCGGTGCACCAGCCGTTCCACGGGAATTCGTGGAGATGGCAGCCCGTGACGTATTCGCCGTCTATGTAATACTCCTGGTCTGCGGCCCCGGCGAAGTAGTCCATCTCCCTGCCTGTCACAGCGAGCCTCGCCTCTTCGATGGTGCAGTCGGGGACCGCGAGGTTGAGATCGAAGTCGGCGCCGAAGGAGTAGCTTATCTGGTGGTATATCCCGGCATCCGAAGCGTAAAACTCGGCGGCGTTGAGGGCCATCGACCTGTTGTAGATGGTGAGGTCCACCCCGGCGGCCACCATCATCTCCATCACCCTCTGGAGGTCTTCGATGAGGGCGTCTCTCGTCGATAGGCTGAAGGGGTGGAGGCTGGCGACGACGATCCGGCCGTCTTCGGATAGATAGGCCCAGTTCCTCCTGCACATCGAGTTCGGCTCGGAGAACCTCCAGAGGATGAAAGAGTCTCCCTCCTCCAGAACCTGCTGGACGGGTTTTACGATCTCCCTCACGCTGCTCAAATCGAAGTCCAAGTTCAAATTCGTCATCGCCCCGGACCGAAACTCCGCCACGTCCAGGAACGTCCCCTCGATCTTGACGCCCTCGACAAAACCGCTCCGCAGCTTGTAGGTGATCATGGAGCCCCCTCCCCCGAGCTCGAAGATTCCAGCCCTATCCGAGCTGACGGCAAAAGATGTCGACCACTCCTCGCCGGCCGATATATCGCCCGCCTTCCAGGTCAAAACCCTCCCGTCGGCCTCGACGCCCTCAGAGGAAGGGGGGGCGGAGTAATCGGATGGAGAAAGTTCCCGGGCAAGGGCGTACCTCACCTCCACCTCTCTGCCCGCCAGGTTTATCACCTCCTCCCCGATCGCCTCATAGATCGAGTCGAGGGCGGAGGCGTCGCAGGCTTCGTAGTATCTGCCGCCGGTCGTCTCGGCGATATCCAACAGGTTGTCTTTCGCGGGATCTGAGAGCATAAGCCCCACGGTGTAGACGACGATCCCCTCGTCCTTCGCCCTCTCCGCCTGAGAGCCCCTTCTACCGGACTTGGTGTAATCCCCGTCGCCGTCGGAGAGGATGATCACGATCCTGGCGCCCCCGTCCCTACCGGCGGTGGAACCGTCGGCCGATAATAGGTCTATAGCCTCTTTGAGCCCCCGGTCCAGGTTCGTCCCCCGGCCGCTATCCACCCTCCCGATCGCCTCCAGGATCGCAGCGAAGTCGTCGGTGGGGGGGATGGAGAAGTCGATCCCTTCGTTCCAGCTGACGAGGCCCACTTTATCTCTGGCAGGCTCCATCTTCATGACGAAAACTCTGGCGGCGTCCAGCCTCTTATCGTCGGGGTCTGTCTCTCTCATGCTGGCGGAGCTGTCTATCGCCAGGACCATCTCCAGCGGGACCGCCTTCGCCGCCCCCTCTCCCACCACCGTCAGGGTCACCCACCCGACGGCGGGCTCCTTTCCAGAGCTTGCAGGCCAGATCTGGTCGGGAGAGACTCTTTGAGATGGGATCAGGTCCGCGTCGGAGGTAAAAGCAGCAAGAAAGAGCATCGCCGCCGCCAGAAGGACCTGCTTTGGGATCATGGGGATCTTTCCTCTTTTGCGTTATGGGCATCTCATGGAGTAAAAAGATATTCTTCAAGGTGGAGATCTATCCGGCTTTCCGCATCAACCCTCCAATCCGTAGTATTTTTCACAATCCGTTCCTAACAATCGGATAATCTTAATAAGATTATCATTCAGATTCGCTATCTTCAGATGCGTTTCACCATTAATCCACACAGTAACTTCAGCTACCCCCATGAACAGAAAAGCTATCCACTTGAACGTTGGTTTTTGGGTCGGCTTCTTTAGCTGGTTAGGCACGGTCTCTCCCGTCTCTAGCATCCGTTTTCTTATCAGCCACTCCGCGATAGAATATATCATGAGAGTCAGGACCATTATCATGGCAAGAGCTTCAATTCGCTCTTCTTTTTTGAGATAGACCTCTGAAACGCGGAAGCTCTTATCTTTGAGGAATCTGAACCCTCTTTCAACCTCTTGCTGCCCTTTATAGTAGCTTAGAATGGTATCAGGATCTATATTAAGGTCATTTGAGGCTAAAATGAACCTTCCAAGCTTTGATTTCTCTTTTAATACCTTATCATAATCTAATTCTATCCCAGCATCGATTAGATGGATTTCAATAAGCTTTTCTCCATTCTTCGGCCGACCTCTTTTCTTTTCCACTTTCTTGACGGCTGATTTTACCGATAAATCCTTGAATCTGTGTAACGGAAGCTTAGCGATCCATAATTCAGCTTCTTTTATTGCATCCGCCTCACATGCGAACTCGCGACGCCTCAGTTTTGCAAGGTCTTTCTCGGCTTGCCGATCATCTTTTTCGAGCCGTTTTTCAAAGGTCTTTTCCATCCTCGCCTGCATCGGCTCAGACTGATAAACTATCCACTTTTGAGTTATAACCCCATAGTTTGAGGTTGTCGAGAAGCACTTGTACCTTTGATCTTGACATTCGACCATATCGATATCGCTACCAATCAGATGCTTGCACTCGTTAAGCGTTGCAGGTACGCGGGTTATCCAGAGCGTTTCAGTTCCTAGCTGACGGATATTTTTCTCGCTGTAGACCGCACTATCTGCTATGTAATAGGCGGCATCGTCCATATGCAGCCCGTTCTTGATCTTCAGGCATTTGTCATCGGTTAAGGGTATTTTGATAGTTTTCTATGTAAAGAGTTATTATTTTCATTATTAAATTATATTTCAATGTACTCTATGCCATGAAAAACGACGTGATGAATGCCCTGTATGCTATATCTAAACGTGGGGAAGAGTAGACACTTTACATAAATTTTTAACTGTTTGTCTTAGAGAATCGCTATCGGCGAGCAATTCAATGCGTTTTTTTGGCTTAACCGATGACCAATGGATCTTCAGGAACGACTCCATGATCGTGTTTTTATCTGACGCGTTGCCCGAATGGGCCTTGGCAAAAAGAGGTATGCCGTCCTGGTTTGTCACCAATCCCAGGACGAACTGCTTCAGGTCCATCCGGCCGTCTTTGGAATGGCCGAGGGTTATCTCGATAGCGTTTCGACCGCTTGGCCCCTCGTAATCTCCCTGGACGCTGAAGCTCGTAGTATCGGCGTGAAGCCGTTGAACTCCGAGATCCAGCTGGCTCATGACCTTCAGAGCGATATCGTTGAAGAGTTCTGTCGGACCGTAGGCGTAAATCGCATCAAGGGTCCTGCCGAGGGCATCATCGTTCAGGTCTGCGGCGGTGACACCTTCACTGAGCAACCTCTCGACAGGAAGCTTCTCATAAAACTCAGGGAACAAATACAGTCTCTGGCCAACGTAGCCCAGTCCGTTCAGGATCATAGCCTTCATGAGCCTTGAATGCTCAAGGTTGTGGTTTCTCTTCTTAGGAAGCCTATCATCGATCAGATCAGCGATGTCTAACTGGTCAAATACACCTGAAACTAAACCTAGATGATCTAGTGGAAGAGTCCTTATCTCCATAGATGCTACCCCTAAAAAACCGCATATAACGAGATATTTAATAAATCTTTGCTATAAATTATAGGGAAAATGTTTGGAAATTAGACCGTTAGTGCGGAACGACGGATCTATCCGGCATTTCGCATTAACGGTTTGAACGCTCATTAATTTTCCTGCTATCGATTTTTTGAGAATCGATATCATTCGACTCTGTATAGGGATCAAATAAAATTATTTTAAACAAAATTTGAGTTAAATGTTTGAATTTATGCACATTTTATCAAGCAATAAATTCTTAATTTTGCATAGCCTTACTGTGGAATGCCGGATGGAAGTACTCGCGATAAAAAGGGGCAAGCGTTAATTATATTCGACTTCGAATATTTTGTATATCCGAAATACAACTTGTTTCGAACTCTGGAAAACAACTTGTTTCGAAATATGGAAATTATTTCGAGACAACCTTAAACACAAAAGTTGAAAGATCAAAAGCTATAAACTGTGATCTGTGTTATTAAGAATTCGGACGTAAGATACGGAGCAATCACCCGCATCGTAATCGATGCTCGTGTTAGGTGATGCGTAATCCTCCGCATAAGCTGTCCATGGGCGTGGCGGGTCTGGTGGCTTGTCTCCCCCGGGGCTCATATCATCTGAGGGCCATATCATCTGAGGGCCATATCATCTGAGGGCCATATCATCTGAGGGCCATATCATCTGCCCGTCTGCCCACCCTACGGCAAATAGACGAGGTGACAAAAAAAATGGCATCACAGAATCCTGACGTGTCCAGCCTGGCAGAGGTTCTTGACAGGATACTGGACAAGGGCGTAGTTGTCGACGCGTGGGCGAGAGTCTCTCTCGTGGGAATCGAGATCCTGACCGTCGAGGCGAGGGTCGTCGTAGCCTCTGTAGACACATACCTCCACTACGCTGAAGAGATGGCGAAGATTGAGCAGGCTTCGATAGGCGTAGCTCCGGAAATTCCAGCTTGAGTAAAGGCTTGAGTAAAGAGATGAGGTGACAAAAAAATGGCATCACAGAATCCTGACGTGTCCAGCCTGGCAGAGGTTCTAGACAGGATACTGGACAAGGGCGTAGTTGTCGACGCGTGGGCGAGAGTCTCTCTCGTGGGAATCGAGATCCTGACCGTCGAGGCGAGGGTCGTCGTAGCCTCTGTGGACACATACCTCCACTATGCCGAAGAGATGGCAAAGATTGAGCAGGCTTCGATAGGCGTAGCTCCGGAAATTCCGGCATAATTCGGCGTTCAGCCATCTCTACTATTTTATTTTTGGAGGGATTATGGAAGAATTCCCGGATGAGCTTATGGCGAAGTACACCCGCAAAGAGCTCGAAGCGATGGCTATCGGCCTTGAGATAAACACCGTGGGACTGTCAACCAAGGCTCAGCTTGCTGATGCCATAATCGAAGTCAAGAGGATTATGGAAGAGACGACTGAAGAGGCAGCAGAAAGACCAGTAGAAACAGAGCTGGCAGAAAGACATGCAGAAACGGAGCCGGCAGAAAGACCAGTAGAAACAGAGCTGGCAGAAAGACATGCAGAAACGGAGCCGGCAGAAAGACCAGTAGAAACGGAGCCGGCAGAAAGACCAGTAGAAACAGAGCTGGCAGAAAGACCAGTAGAAACAGAGCTGGCAGAAAGACCAGTAGAAACAGAGCTGGCAGAAAGACATGCAGAAGCAGAGCCGGCGGAGAAAGTGGTAAAAGCGGAGCTGCAGGTCGGCGGCAAAGGAGTTTTCGCAATGAGGAGCGCCATAGAAGAGGAGTCCCGGTCGATGCGGGATAAGGCCCTGATGATTACGAGGTCGGGCCAGAAGATCCGTCGAGAAGGCGTCGATCAGATGCGAAAGAAGGTCTCCGAGATGCAGAGGGCGATCGACGCCCAGGTGAAGGAGAACCAGAATTCCATAAAAAACTTCGACAAGTCCGTCGAAGAGATCCAGACCGAGATCGACAAAGAGTCCCGGTCCATGAGGAACAAGGCCCTGGAGATCCAGAGAGCTGGCCGGAAGATGCGGCGGGATGGCGTCGATCAGATGGAAAAAAGGGTCTCCGAGATGCAGAGGGCGATCGATGCCCAGGTGAAGGAGAACCAGAATTCCATAAAAAACTTCGACAAGTCCGTCGAAGAGATCCGGACCGAGATCGACAAAGAGTCCCGGTCCATGAGTAACAAGGCCCAAGAGATCCAGAGGGCTGGCCGGAAGATGCGGCAGGATGGCATCAACCGCATGCAGAAGAACGTCGGAGATTTCAAGGCTGATATCGACGAGTTTCTGAAGGTTGATCTGGAGAACTACATAAAAAATTTCTATTATGGATGATCCATAATAGATGATTTTTTTTGAGTTCTCCGCCATAAATTTTATAATAATCACGGAGATGATACAAATTCGCTACGTTGCTACGCATCCCAGAACAGTGAGAGGGGCGTCTGTCCACCAGTCGATGAGCGATAAAATTACGGAGCGGGGGAGTCGCCTGAGGGACGATCTCTATATGAAGGATCTCCGGCAGGATGCAAAAATATCTCGTGCTTCTGTTCTCAATTACGAAGTTGATCAGGAGCGAAAGAAGGTTGAAGCCGCCTACCTCATACCAGAAGTCGATAATTTTGTGGAAGCGTTTGAAATTAAAAAGATCATGCGCAGAATAAAGCTCTGGCTTGATAGCGGATATCCAGTCCATCTGGTGGGGCCCACTGGGTGCGGCAAGAGCAGCCTTGCGATGTATGTGGCCAAGAAGATCGGCAGGCCCGTCGTATGGATCAACGGCGATGAGTCGATAACGACGACCGATCTCGTAGGCGGGTACTCCCAGGTGGAGACGGAGACCCTGAGGGACAAGTACGTTCACAACGTATTCAAGAGCAGGGACATTTTGAAGGCGGACTGGGTCGACAACCCCCTTACCCTTGCCTGCAAATACGGCTATACGCTATTATACAACGAGTTTTCTCGGACGAAGCCGGCCGCAAACAACGTCCTCCTCTCCATCTTCGAGGAGGGGATATTAGAGCTTCCAACCAAGTTTGGAGAGGAGCGGTACGTCAAGGTCCATCCGGAGTTCAAGGCGATACTGACCAGCAACTCCATCGAGTACGCAGGAGTTTACAGACCCCAGGACGCCCTCCTCGACAGGGTCGTCGGGATATATATGGGGTATTACGACTTCGAGGTGGAGCTGCAGATCGTCAAAAAGCAAACAGGAGCGTCCCTCGAAGAGGCGACGAGGGTCGTCTCCTTGGTGAGGGCGCTCAGAGATGGCCTTCCAGATGCCCAAAAGCCAGGGACTAGGACGTGCATAATGATAGCTCGGGGCCTGAAAAATTTGAACGGCCGCAGCGATATCGGTCTGGAAGACCTCTTCATAGACGTATTGGGGACGAAGACCAACACACCGACCGAGTTGGAGAGGATGCGGGGTCTGGTCGAGGAATCTTTTGCTGAGCTTTCTTAGGTGGTAGTCTTGGACAAAGTCAAAGCCGTGATCGAAGATGCGGGGGTCTACAAGATACGCGACCTCTTCACTAAAAAGCCGCCCGGTCTGAAGATCAATGAGACGGATGCGATCGTCGTCATCGCCAAAGCCGAGGGGGGGGAGAGGGTGGTGACGAGGACTTTTTACTTATGCCTCAAGCCGGATGGCACCTTTTGCGAAGAGTCCATAGCCAGAAATGGAAGCCGTTCCAGGAGATACAGGCTGGCATCCTTTCTCAGGCACTACAAGATCACAAGAGACGTAAAGAGCTACAACCTGAGAGAGAGGATCGGCGAGTGGAAAGGGGTGCCCGTGGAGGTAGTCCCCATCGAAGAGGACGGGATCATATACATACCATAGGGAGAGTTCTACGATGGCTAAGAGTATCTCCGCTCTGGACGTGCACAAGGTCGCCAGCGGTCTTGCAGAAACCCTTTTGAAAAAGAAGGTGGAGGGCGTCACCGGCATGGCCAGAGAAGAAGGCGAATGGAGAGCATTCGTCGAGGTGCTTGAGAGAAAGGCGGTCCCGGATACGCAGGATATACTCGGCGTATATGAGTTCTCTCTCGACGTTGGGGGCGAACTTATCGGATATCGACGGGTAGAGCTGCGACGCAGGTCTGACCGCAGCGTGGTGGAGGATCTATAATATTATAGGTGATCAGGTTTGAGGTCTCGCAAAGGTGGCCGGTGCAGGGGATCTGAGGGTCAGGGTGAAGGGCTATACGTATACTGCATAATCAGATCTCCTGAGGAGAGGAGGACCTTTGGAAGTATCGGTTTTGACGGCGGCGAGGTCTACACCCTCAAGTATAACGATTTTGCCCCTGTGGTCAGCGACTCTAAGATGAAGGATTACGGAGTAGACGAGGAGGACATAAAAGTCCACAAGACGGTTGTGGAGCATGTCATGGAGGAGTTCAGCGTCCTTCCGGTAGCTTACGGTATGGTCTTCAAGAATAGCAAACTGCTCGGCGTTGCCATGAAGACCGGACACAGGGCATTGAGGAAAGCGATGGACTCCGTAGACGGCAAGGTGGAGCTCGGAGTCAAAGTTATGCTGCCGCAAAGCTCTAAGGAGCTGAACGGCGAGGTTGAAGATTGCCGATCTGAGATCATGACGTGCCTCAGGGGGATCGCGGCCGACTGGAGATCTTTGAAGCTATTCAGCGACCGTCTCCTTTTGAATACGTCGTTTCTTGTTGATTCAGATCGGATCAGCGAATTTTCAGACTGTGTGGGGCGACTTGCTGGCGACTATGACGCTCTCAAGGTCCAGTACACCGGTCCGTGGCCCCCCTACAATTTCGTGGACATTCAGATCCTTGGAAAGAAACGGGGTGGTTTCAGATAGATGTTTTTGATCGACGACATCCTGCTACGCACCCTCGGTTTCTCCATCCCAGGTCTTGACATGTTCTGGCTCTTTGAGCAGATCCTCTACTTCAGCCGCAAGGAGATGTACGATCAGATCAAGGACAGGTTGAAGGAGAACAGGATGCTTTACGAGCTGGGAGAGATCAGCGATGACGATTATACAAAAATTAATGCGAAGTTGGTCCGCCAGCTCAAGTTGGCCGAGAAGGCGAGAGAGATGAACCTAGGGGTCAGGACCGACATTCTGAGGGGCGGATAGATATACTGCCTGAAGAGGTCCAGGATCCGAAATCCTACATTCTGTGGAGTCTCTTCAAGGTGCTGGAGGAGATGGAGCAGGACGGCGATCTCGAAAGAAGCGGATCAGGCGATGTAGAAGGTCCGTTTTACTCAAATGCCCTCTACAGCTATAACATAAAGCTGGGGATCGAGGGCCAGGACCTCTCATCCAAGAGGGGTTTTAAGCCGAGGTCACGATATCATCGGGCCTGCGTATGGTCGAAGTGGTGAGTCTTATGTCGTCGAGAAAAGGGATCGTCATCAAAAATAAGAGAAGGCAGCGAGCTGTTGTGGCTGAGCACAAAAGAAAGGTTCAGGACCATAAGCTGAAGATCAGGATGGAGATAATGCCTCAGATGAGGAAGACAAAACAGGAGTGGTACCTGAACTCGAAGGGCAATCTTCTGGACATCCGAAGAAAGTGGGCGACTCAGAGGAGAAAGGTTCGGGCCCGTATGATGGAACAGAATCGGCTTCACCGAGAGAAGATCAACGCCCACAAAAGGAAGGTCAGAATAATGATGAGTCAGTGAAGGCGGATGACTGGCACAAATATCAGATACAAGGTGGTTCATGGCAGGATTGGAGCCGGTGAGCGATAGAGGTTTGCTCGACGTGGTGGATCGGATACTGGACAAGGGGATTGTGATCAACGCCGACATATCAGTTTCCGTTGCCGGGACCGAACTTCTGGGTATAAAGATTAGGGCGACCCTTTCTTCCTTCGAGACCGCCGCCAGGTACGGTATGGAGCTTCCTTCAGGGACCGACCTCAGCGCCCCTGGGTGGAAGGAGGCGTACCTCAAGAAGGCGAAGTGTCCGGAGTGTGAGAATCGAGTAAGCGAAGATATGCTCATGGCAGAAGGCTGTCCCATTTGCGGCTGGATGCGGAATAAAAATAAGAGAATTGAGGCACATTAACGCTTTTGCAGAAAAAGGGCTGGTGAGAACCGTGAGCGATGACGCCGAAAAGAAGGACGAAAGGGATCTGAGCAGGGAATATGAGGAGCGGATAAAGAGGCTCGAAAAGAAACTCGAGGATATCGAAACCAGAAATGGTGGGAGCGTTGTGAGCGATATTGTAGGTCAGCTTCTCCCAGGACTGGGAGGGGTTATAAAAACCCTGGAGAGGACCTCGCCGGAGTTTTGCAAGAGGATCGAGGAGACCGATTCAGAGATAAAGCACAGGATAGACATGGGCTGGAGCAGCCGTCCCGTCGTCGAGTACAACATATCCACAAGGCCCCTGGGAGGAAGGATGAGACGGGGGCGGCCTGCGGGCAAACCAAGGGAGATCTCGGTGAAGATGCCTGAGGACGTTCCGAAGAAGGCGCCCATCGTCGACGTATTTGAAAAGGATGACCGGATCTTCGTCCTCGTCGTCTTGCCAGAGCTGGAAGAAAGCTCGATAGAGACGAAGATTACCGGAAATGTCCTGGAGATATCCGATGGAAATAGGTGCAAAAGGGTCGAGCTGCCGACGAACGCGAAGTCGATCATTGAAAGGTCGTATAAGCACGGAGTACTCCAGATAACCATCGAAAAAGAGGATAATGGCTCTTGAAGTGGACGAAAGGAACCTCAAACAGGGTCTGCTCGGGCTCGTCGTAGCCTTGGTCGAGATAATCCAGGATTTGGTCGAGAGACAGGCTATCAGAAGGATAGAGGGGGGTCGGCTCGATGAAGATGAGATAGAACGGCTGGGAAAGGCCCTCATTGATCTCGACGAGGCGATAGAGAAGATAAAGCAGGACAACGACCTAGAAGACGTCGTTGGGTCCGTTATAGACAGCCTCGACGATGTGGCGGACGACCTTCTGAACAAGTTCTTCAATCCGGAATCCTGGGCTGAAGAGGTTGAGGAGACATGAGCGAAACCGCAAAGGAAGGCAGGTACATCTACTCCGTCGTCAGCTCCGGTCCGGTGTCGGACCTCGGAGACGTGGGGATCGAGGAGAATCGGGTCCGCCTCGTCCCCTTTGGGGATATCGCGGCCGTCGTTCATTCCTGTCCGGCCGAGCCCTACGTCACCAAAGACGACGAGAGGGCGAAGGAGTGGGTGCTCGAACACAGCTACGTTATAGATCTTGCGACCGAACGGTTCGGCACGGTTCTGCCCTTCTCCTTCGACGTCATATTCATCGGCGACGACGAGGCTGTCAGAGATTGGCTTGAGGAGAATTACGACCTTCTGAAAGGGGAGCTTGAGAGGGTCAAGGGCGAGGCGGAGTACTCGGTTCAGATCTTCTGTGATGAGGAAACGCTCACAGAGAAGATCGTGACGGCCGATCCCGAGCTGCAGAGGCTGAGAGAGGGCATCGAGAAGATGCCGAAGGGAACGGCGTACCTCTACCAGAAGAAGCTCGATCTTAAGATCAAGGAGGGGCTCCTGGAAGAGACGGCACGGCTCGCAAAAGAACTCGGCGCGAAGATCGACGAACTTGCCGATGAGGTCAAGATCGAAAAAAAGGTCTCCTGGGTTCCGGATAAATACAAAGAAAAGATGATGATCGCAGCCTTCTCGTGTCTGGTGCGTCATGATGGCGTCGAGGCCCTCGGCGACCTCCTGGAGGAGATCGATAAAGAGGACGAATATTCCGTCAGGTTCTCCGGACCCTGGGCACCCTTCAGCTTCGTCCAGCTCAAGGGGACCAGAAGATGAAACCCGAAAGAAACTACGGCCTCGTGGACATCCTGGACAAGCTTCTGAACAAGGGCGTGATTCTGAACGCCGACCTGATAATAACCGTCGCAGGAATCCCCCTGATAGGCCTTAGCCTCAAGGCGGCTCTTGCGAGCATAGAGACGATGCTCGACTACGGGATGCTGGAGGCGTGGGACCGAGAGACGAGGGTGTGGTACAAAAGGCAGCTTGTGGAGAGCGCCCCGCACCTCGCCGAGGGCGAGGTGGTGCACTACAAGACGTTTGGATATATATGGTACAGCGAGGGGCTGATATCGAGCTGGAGGCCGGGATTCTGGTACGTCACAAACGTGAGAATCTTCTTGTGGAGACGGGAGCCCGAAGAGGCCCTCTTTGAGGTCCTCCTGGAAAAGATCGGCTCGATCGAGGCCGGATCCGAGATCGACTTCGGCAAAGAGAGAGAAGAGCTGGATATGGAAGTCGAGGGACGAATCGCACGCATTCGCTCTTCAGACGTTCTGGAATTTGAAGAGGCCATCAGAAAAGCCCTGACAAGTCAAGATATCGCTCAAAGCCAGAGCGGTCGAATTCAGGGTTGATCCATCGCTGGGCCACACCGAGTCCTTTCAGTCCAGTCCCCGAACTTCGACGTCTTGCGGCAGCTCGGATTTCACGTCGTGGGCAGCGCCGATGAACAAAATTCCCGTTTCGCCGTCTTTTAAGGTGGAACCGATCGCTCTTGCGATGAACTCGTCCCGGTCATGGAGGAGCTTCTCTTTTATCTGCTCATACTGCTCTTTTGCTTCCATCTTCTCTCTTTCCGTCGTCGCGTCTGCAAATTGCTTTACATGCTCGTACTCCTTCAAGAGCAGCTTCGGATCTTCGGTCGCCTCCAGGGTCGCCCCCCTCTCGATCAGCTTTCTGACGATCTGATAGTTGCGGCTTCCCTTATCTGCAACCTCCCTCACGATCCTTCCTCCAAGCTCCCCGCCGCACGGCATTCCGTCCTGATACACTCTGACTTTGCCACAGCTCAGGTCAAGTGCGTCTATCGCTGCCTCGACTTCATCCCAGAAATTCTCAACCTTTCTTTGGTTCTCTTCCCACCTCTCTTTTCCGATTTTGGCTATGCTCTCTTTTTCGAGCGCCTCTTTCATAGAGCCCATGTCTGGAGAGCTGTGAACGATGGGTACGATTATCAGGTCTCTCATATCGTATAATCCTCCGACCACTTCTTTGACATGTATTGTCTGAACGATTATAAAAATTACTCGGAAGGCTTATTTATGATACATATATTTATAATAAAAAACTACTCTCCTGAGATATACAGCAATTATTGATATAATTCGATTTATTGTTACTCACATGGGGCAGCCTTCGCCGATTTACTGCGGTTCCTTTATTAAGAATACGTGGATGGGTTTTAATTAGAAATGTTGTCTCCCTGGTATTTATCATAATCATCTAAACGCTTATATAGGTTATCAGTATAGCTTTCGGCCGGAAAGGGTGATTCATGTCAGTAGGTCCTCAATACCACCCAGGACGGGACGGTGGCGAGTCTATAAATAACGCTTCCCGCCTCCTTTCTGCCAGAGGCCTTGAAGGCGCCATGATTATGGTGGAATGGGAGATAGAAAAAGAGCCGGATAGCTGGGAGGCATGGAGCGCCAAGGCCGATATTCTATACCTTCAGAAGAGGTACAACGAATCCTTGGAATGCTGTGAAAAGTCGATAGCTCTTAATTCAGAGAACGGCTTGACCTGGACCACCAAGGGCAACGTCTATTACATGCTCGGAAGATACGACGAAGCTATAGCCTGCTACAACAAGGCAATCGAGATTGAGCCTCTCCTCGCAAGAGCCTGGTACAACAAAAAGCTCGCCCTCGAGATCCAGCTCAAAAGGACAGCATCTGGAATATCTTATGAGAACGTTAGGGAAAGAAATATGAAGACCGTTCGCTGACCTCATCGGCGCGACGAACTGCACCATCGCCGTCTATCTCAGAGAAGACGCGTCTTATGAGGGGTACAAATGACACGTGAGATGATAAGCACATCAGATCTGATAGGGCTGGTCCAGGATAGCAATACGATCGTAATGGAGATCACCGACATCCCCCATCAGGGTTCATGCATCATTTTGGTTCAAGGAGGCGAGTGGGTGAAGGCCGAGCTGTGTGACGACCTCGAAGAAGATTATTGGGTTGTTCAACGGTGGCCGTTGTACCCGAAGTGTGAAGGCCCGATGGAGAAAGATGTCGTCGTAAGATGGCTGAAGGGATAAAATCTTCTTATCCAGCCTATATTGATTCACCATCTCTACCTTCCAGCTTAAGAAGATACGTCCCATAGACGAAGATGAGATTCAACTCCTCAGCTTGACTAATAACTATCCTCCCCGGGGGCGCGCGCCCAGTCTCCCGGTTGAGCGTCCTTCTGCCGATGGGAGAAGCGTACCTTCGCCAACCTGGATAATTCCTACGACCAACTCCACCTCGTCGCCGTCCGATAGGCTCAGGGCCTCCCGGAGGTTGACGGGGGCTATGATCTCCAGGAGGGTAGATGGGTAGCTCGACCTCTCGGGGCGGACGACCGCCCCCTTCACCCCGCCGATCTCTGCAGGAAGGCACCTGCACCCGCCGAAGGACCTACCCTCCTCAGAGAAACCCTCAATCTCTATGGATTCGGAGCCGCTGAGGGCGAAGGGCTCGTCGAGCTTCAGGTTCAAGGTTCCCGGCGACGGCTCAAACCCGAGCATCTCGGAGAACTGCCTTCGATACCCCTCCCTGGAGATGTAGTACTTCCCCTCCCCGAGGCCCGGGGCGACCTTCCCTCTGACCCTCACCCTCTCTCCTTCGTCAGCGACCAAAGAAAACCCCTCCTCTGATTTTAGACGGGGAGAATAAAAGATAAATGATATATAGCGTCCTCGACCCCTATAGCGTCCTCGACCCCTATAGCGTCCTCGACCCCGGGGCAGGGCTTGCCGCCCCCGCCCCGCCGGGAGGACCATCCCCCGTCCCGGTCCGACGGGGGCTCTTCAGGCGTACTGGCCGAAGGCGACCTCTGAGACCTCTTTTGTAGTATCGGTGTGGGAGTCGGCGATCTTCGACCGGGCCCGCTCGAAGTCCCTTTGGCAGACGACGTCCCTCTCCTCCCGGATCGCGAACATCCCCGCCTCCGTCGCCAGGGCCTTCAGGTCTGCGCCGCTGGCCCCCTCGGCGGCCTCGGCGATCCTCTTGAGGTCGACGTCGGGATGGAGGTTCATGCTGGCAGTATGGATCGCCAGAATCAGATGCCGCCCCTCCCGGCTCGGCAGGGGAACGTAGATGAGCCGGTCGAACCTGCCGGGGCGCAGGAGCGCCGGATCGAGCATGTCGGGCCTGTTGGTGGCGGCGATGAGCTTCACCTCCCCCCGGGGGTCGAAGCCGTCCATCTCGGCGAGAAGCTGCATCAGCGTCCTCTGGACCTCGCGGTCGCCGCTCGTCGCCCCGTCCATCCTCCGGGACCCTATGGCGTCCAGCTCGTCGACGAATATGATCGCAGGAGCCTTCTTCTGGGCTAGCTCGAAGAGCTCCCTCACCATCCTCGCACCCTCGCCGATGTACTTCTGGACGAGCTCGCTTCCCACCACCCGGAGGAAGGTCGCCTCGGTGCTGCAGGCTACGGCCTTCGCGAGAAGGGTCTTTCCGGTCCCGGGGGGGCCGTAGAGGAGGACCCCCTTGGGGGGCTCTATCCCCACCTTGACGAAGAGGTCGGGCCTCTTGAGGGGAAGCTCAACGATCTCCCTGATCTGGGAGATCTGATCTAGCAGCCCCCCGATCTGGGAGAAATCGACGTTGGGAGCGTTTTCGATCTCCATGCCGAAGACGGCTGGATCCTGGGATGAGGGGAGGGGGAACATGACGGAGAAGGACTGCTGGTTCAAGGCGACCCGCGTCCCGGGCCGAAGCTCTCCCTCGATGAACTGAGATACGTTTACGACGAATCGGGGACCGGTGCTGCTCTTGACCACCACCCGGCTGTCGTCGAGGACGTCCAATATAGTCCCCACTATCAGAGGGCCGGTCCGGAGCCGCTCCAGCTCGCTTCTTAGCTTCCTCACCTCGCGCTCGAACTTGAGCTTCTGGTTCTCCATGACCCGCTTTTCGCCCTCCACCCGGTCCTTCTGCTCTCGAAGAGCGAGGTTTCTCTCCTCCAGCTGGCGCATCCGGTCCATCAGGTAGCGCGAAAAATCAGCGCCGACTCGCGATTCGTCCATGGGATCTCCAAAGCGTATTTAACGTTGACTGCTATTAAACTTTTCCGAGTTGAGCAAATATGCAGTGTGAGATATGCGGTACAGAGGTCTCCGGCAAGCCAAGACGGGTGGTGATCGACGGATCTGAACTTCAGGTCTGCAACAACTGCGCCCGGTTTGGAGAGGTCACAGACAAGTTTTCACCTGTGCCGAGGAAGATCATCCCCCAGGATAGGGCCTTCAGGGCGCCGCCGAAGCCAAGGCCCCGTCGCGATGAGTTCAGGGAGATGCCCGAGATAGTCCCCGAATACGGCCGGATCGTAAAAGAGGGGAGGGAGGGGATGGATCTCAGCCCCGAGGAGCTGGGGCTGAAGATCAAGGAGAAGGCATCCCTCATCAGGAAGATCGAGAGGCAGGAGATCATCCCCGAAGACTCGGTGAGGACAAAGCTCGAGCGGGAGCTGAACGTAAAGCTGACCGACAAATTGAGCGACGAGGATTGGAAGGCGGGTAAAGGCGGACGCGGCCTCACCCTCGGCGACATCGCCTCCATCAAGAAGAGATGACGACGAGCGCAGCCCGGGCGGCGAAGGTCCTGGCGCAAGGAGGAACCACCGTCTATCCGACGGAGACGGTCTACGGGATAGGGGCTTCGGTCTATTTGCCCGAGGCGGTGGAGCGAGTCTTCGAGATTAAGGGCCGTCCCCGGAATATGCCCCTCTCGGTGGCGGTAGCCAGCTTCGATATGATGGGACGGGTCGCCCGAATAGGCGAAGAGGACCTCTCCATCCTCCGGAAGCTTTTGCCCGGTCCGGTCACCGTCCTCGTCGAGAAGAGCGCATACCTCCCCGACAACGTCACCGCCGGATCGGATCGCGTGGGGATAAGGTTCCCGGACCATCCGGTGGCTCTGGAATTGATCGGCCTTGCAGGCCCCATCACCTCGACCTCCGCGAACCTCTCGGGCCGTCCGCCCCCCGCCAGCCTAGAGGAGCTGGACCCGAATATCGCCGAGGCGGTCGACGTCGTCCTGGATGGGGGCAGGTCGCGGTTTGCGACCCCATCGACCCTCGTCGACCTGGCGGCCGGCATGGTGATCCGAGAGGGGGCGGGGATGGAGACGGTCCGGGAGGTCCTGGGATGAGGGCGAGGATCAGGGACTTCCTCGAGACCGTCGACGGCTGGATATTCGCCGTCGTCGACTACCACCACCCCGACGGCATCAGGTCGATCTTGAGGTACGTCCCCGACCCGGAAGGAGAGAGGGTGGCCGGAGGCGTAAGATACCGAAAGCTCGACTTTGAGGAGGCCTACGCCTTCCTCCGAAAGGAGAGGCCGGAGTACGTCCGGGACGTCCACGTCGTCCCCGAGGAGGACGTCCTCCGGCTCTTCCGGCCTGAGGAGGAGCTTTCCAAGGCGGCAGAACGGGATGAGAGGGTCGCAGAGATCGTCTCAGTCCTGAAAGCCGGCGGGGTTCCGGTGGAGAAGATGGGGATCACAGGCTCCATCCTGGTGGGGCTTGAGGGGCCGGCATCCGACATAGATTTTCTCGTCCGCGGGAGGGAGTGGTGGCGGGCAAGGGACGTCATATCGGCTGCCAAGAGAGAGGACGGCAGGATCCGGGATCTGGACGAGGCGACCTGGGATAAGATATACAGAAAGAGAGTGCCGGATATATGCCGGGACGAGTTCGTCCTCCACGAGAGAAGGAAGGGAAACCGGGGGGTGGTGGACGAAACCTACTTCGACCTACTCTTCACCCGGGACTGGGACCAGATCGCCCCCCCATTCCCTCCTGGGGAGAAGGCGGGCAGGCGGAAGATCGATGCTGTCGTCCTGGATGCAAAGTTCGCCTTCGACAACCCCGCAGTCTTCGAGATCGACCATCCCGAGATCTCCACGATCCTCTGCTACACCCACACCTACGCAGGCCAGGCCCTTCGGGGTGAGAGGATCGAGGCCGTAGGGGTCGTCGAGGAGACGAGGGAAGGCCCGAGGCTGGTGGTGGGAACGACGAGAGAGGCGAAAGGAGAGTGGATCCGATCTCTGACCCTTCTGGAGAGGGACTAGCTAAGGTCGTTGAGGGGCTGAAGAGGGCCTGGAGGCTGGAGGTCGACGTGGATGTGGAGATCTCAGAGGAGCCCTTCGTCCTGGGAAGGACGGTCCACGAGGGGCAAGGCTATCGAATATACCTCTCGGAGCCCGAGCCCTACCTCCTCCTCCACGAGTTCTACCACGTCCTCTTCGAGGAGAAGGTGATGAAGCGCCAGATCGGCCAGGGATGCGAGTTCTGCGGGAAGATCGTCTTTGAGATGATGAACGTCCTCGTCGATCTGGCGATAGAGCGGATCATCTGCAGGACGGACCGGGAGATCTTTCCTGCCTACTTTCCGAGGGCGATGGAGAACCTGGAGATGATCACGAGGTGCGGCGCCCTCTCCTTCGACCCCGCCAGGGCCGTCTCCTACAACCTCTACCTCGAGACGGCGATAAGAGAGCTTTATCCGGAGATGAGAGACGACTACGACTTCTGGGAGTGGATCGACCTCTCCGGCAGATTGAGAGAAGCGGTCGATTCGGCGCTGGAGATCGCAGCCGTCTTCGTCAGGGAGAGACCTTCAACCTGGCGGGATATATCTACGGCTGCTGTGGACCTATCCTGGCCGATATTCGGGGCGGACGTCATGGTGATCGAGTCGAGGGAGGAGTACGGGATCGTCTGCAACACCGATCACATCGAGGCGAGGAGGAACGTATCGGAGATGATCGACCGCTTGAAGTCTTTATCCCGGGACTGGCGCAAGAGGGAAGATGCCGCCGGACGGAGAATTAGTTAAGGGTTGAGCTCCGATAGATGAGAGTTGGAAGGCACGAGAGAAGAGAGGAGAAGAGAGGTTCAACATGTTATTCCAGGTCAACCCCTTCGATATAGAGATCGGACAGTACAAGGTGATGCTGAACTTGGTCGACGCAAGAGAGCTGGGCATGAACCCCGCCGACCGGGTGCGTGTGAAGGCAAAAGGCGCCTCCTTTACCGCCATTCTGGACGTCACCACCCAGATGGTGGAGCCCGGGACGGTGGGGATCTTCACCGAGGCCCACCAGAAGATCAGGGAGGCGAAGGAGGTGGACATAGCCCCGGCCCCAAAGCCCGCCTCCATCAGCTACATCAAGAAGATGATGGACGAGGTGAACCTCACCGAGGATCAGATAAGAACGATCGTCCAAGACATCGTCGATAACAACTTGAGCGACATCGAGATCTCAGCCTACCTCACCACCCTCTACATAAGAAACTTCGACTCTCAGGAGACGGAGTGGCTGACGAGGGCGATGATCGATACCGGGGAGCGAATCCACTTCGACTCCCATCCCGTGGTCGACAAGCACAGCATAGGAGGAGTTCCCGGAAACAAGGTCTCTTTGCTGGTGGTGCCCATCGTCGCAGCGGCAGGCCTTCTCATCCCCAAGACCAGCTCCCGGGCGATCACCGGGGCGGGGGGTACTTCGGACCTGATGGAGATCCTTGCTCCCGTGGAGTTTTCCGCCGACGAGATCAAAGAGATCGCGGAATCGGTGGGCGGGATCCTCGCCTGGGGCGGGGCGACGAATATCGCCCCCGCCGACGACAAGCTGATAAAGGCCGAGTACGCCCTCAGCATCGACCCCTACAGCCAGATGCTCGCCTCCATCATGTCCAAGAAGGGGGCTGTGGGAGCCGACTCGGTGGTGATGGACATGCCTGTTGGGCCGGGGACCAAACTTCCGACGGCCGCCGACGGCAGGTCCATGGCAAAAGACCTCATCGACCTGGGGGATCGGCTGGGGATCAGGGTCGAGTGCGCCATGACCTTCGGCGGATCGCCTGTAGGAAGGACGGTGGGCCCCGCCCTGGAGGTGAAGGAGGCGCTCACCATGCTGGAGAGCGGCCAGGGGCCCAACAGCCTCCGGGAGAAGAGCCTGTCCCTCGCCGGAATCCTCCTGGAGATCGGGTGCAGCGCCGGGATGGGGTGCGTCGCCGCCCGGGGCGAGGGGAGGGCGATGGCCGAGAGGATCCTCACCAGCGGCAAAGCCCACCAGAAGATGATGGAGATCATCGAGGCGCAAGGGGGCGATCCCGCCGTCAAGAGCGACGATATCGAGATCAGCGAATGCTCTCAGGACATCCACGCCCCGACGAACGGCTACATAATCTCCTTCGACAACAAGAGGATCGTCGAGATAGCGAGGAACGCCGGCGCACCCGCCGACAAGAAGGCAGGGGTCCTGATCCACAAGAAGATGGGGCAGGTGGTGAAGAAGGGAGAGCCTCTCTTGACGATATACTCCAGCAAAGACTGGGAGGTCCAGAGGGCGGCCAACGATACCCTTCGGGATATGCCGATAGTCGTCGAGGGGATGCTCCTGGAGAGGTATCCCAGGTACTCCCAGATCTAGCGGCAGAGATGGGAACGTTTTATAAGGTCGATGGGAGAGCTAACCCTCATGAAGGTAGCCGTCATCTATCACGAGGATTTCGGGTCGAAGGGGCACAGCGTCCTCAGGCCCCGGATAAAACCCTCTTTTGAAGCCCTGAGGAGATCGGGGCTTCTCGAAGGGGAGGACGTCCAGGTCTTTTCGGCCGAGGCCGCACCCCTCTCCCTCGTCGAGAGGGCCCATACCCCGGAGCATATGGAAGCCATGAAGGCCGAGTCCTACAACCGGATGTACCATGACGTCGCCCTCCTCTCAGTGGGGTCGGTCCTCAAGGCCTCGGAGATGGTGGCGAAGGGTGAGGCGGAGAGGAGCTTCGCCTACACCGGGACCGCCGGCCACCACGCCAGCCCCGGCAGCTGCTGGGGGTTCTGCTACTATAACGACGTCGCCATCGCCATATCGAACCTCCGGGATATGGGCCTTGAGAGGTTTCTGATCGTCGACGTCGACCCCCACTTCGGGGACGGGACGAGGAACTTCTTCGGCGACGACCCAGACGTCTACCACGTCAACTTCAACCACCAGGAGAGCTCGAACTTCGACGATAAGAGGAGGAACCACGACATAGGGATCGGGTTTGACGCCGATGACGAGACGTTCCTGAGGGAGCTATCCGCCGCCATGGATATGGCCAAGGAATTCGACTTTCAGATCTGCTTTGTCATATTCGGCCACGACTCCCACGCCGACGACTACGGCGGCTTCGAGCTTTCCAGCGCCGTCTACCCCAAGATGGCGAGGATCATAAAGGAGGCCTGTGGCGAGAGGGGGATCGTATTCGTCCTCAGCGGCGGGTCGGTCCCCGACGTCGCCTCGAAGGCGATACCAGAAGTGATAGCGGTCCTGGCGGGGAGGTGATCGGCGTTGAAGATGGCATCCAGCTGCTACAGCTGCATCCTCGACCGGGCGAAGTTTGAGGCAGACATACTCTTCTGCGACGATGATTCGAAGAGAGAGGCGATGGAGGAGCTCCTCGACTTCATGGCCCTCCACAAAGGAGAGGTCCCCTCGGTGGTGGGGACAGAGAGGGAAGAGATCATGAAGAAGAGGAGCAAAAACCCCGACCCCTATCGAGATATGAAGGCCGAGAGCAACCGGGTCGCCAGGGAGCTTATACCTCTTGCAAGACGGTTTTATGAGGAGTCGGAGGACAAGCTCGAGGCGCTGATCAGGATCGCCGCCGCCGCCAACTCCATGGAGTGGGGGGTGAAGGGCCACGACTTCGACGTCGACTCCTTCGATGAGGTCTTCCTCGACACCCTGAGCGAGAACTTCGACGGCGACCTGGAGGAGGCCCGGCTCCGCATAAACCGGTTCGAGGATATCCTCTACCTCACCGACAACGCCGGGGAGATCGTCTTCGACCTCTTCGTCATCGACAGGCTCCTCGCCATGGGAAAGAGGGTAGTCATCGGCCCCAAGACTGGACCCATCTTAAACGACGTCACCGCCGATGAGCTGGAGGAGATGACAGACCATCCCATGGAGCCGACGGGCCCCGTCATCGGCCTATCCCTGGAGAATGTGAGGCCCCAGCTCCTCCGCCTCCTAAAAGACGAAGACTTCCTCGTCATCGCCAAGGGGATGGGGAACTTCGAGACGATGACCGAGTTCGACGATATGCTGAAAGGGAGGCTCATCTACGTCATGAGGGCCAAGTGCGAGCCCGTCTCCGCGAAGGTGGGGGTTGCCCAGGGGACCCTGGTGGTGAGGCCCGTCTAGGGGACTTGCCACATTTTATAAAATGAAATTAATTTAAAAAAAGCAGTCATCTGCCAGAGGGGGCCTCGACATACTGCCAGAGGGGGCCTCGACATACTGCCAGAGGGGGCCTCGACATACTGCCAGAAGGTCCCCCGACATATATTCTATCCGTACCCTGCGTGATAGTCCTCCTGGCGCCGAGGGGGGCGTTTCGCCCCAGCCTCATCTTCATCCTCCGGCACCTCCTGGAGGGTCCAGCCGACGATCTCTGCGGGGAGGTCCAGGTCCAGAAGGTCGCTCGCCGCTCCGATGAGGGTCTCGGCGGCGGCGAGGTCGACGGCCTCTTCGCCGTCGGTCTTCCCCATGAGGCAGACTCCCCTAATCCCGTATAGCGGGGCGAGGCCCACGAGGATGCCGTTTAAGCCGCCTATGACCCCGTTTCGGAGGAGGGCGACCCCGTTCTCTTCAAGGGCCAGGGCGAGGTCGGGGTCTGTGGCGACCCCAAAGACCTTCTCTTCAGAGGTTCCGACGTAGGCTGCGAGGGTCACCAAATCCGTCACCTCGTAGGCTGCAAGGGCGGTGAGGAGCTCTCCTGCCAGGTTGTACATGTGAGGCGGCTTCAGGGGCTGGGCGTCGCCGCCGAGGATGAGGATGTCATCCCTCCCCTCGGGGGCCTTCAGCTCCACCTGGAGGGCTCTGGCGATCCCGTCCTCCACGGGGACCTCCGGCGGAAACCCCGTGGATACCATCAGCTGAAATGTGATGCAGTCCAGGGCTGCGCCGATGAAGTCCGCCGCCACCTTTCCGACGTTTCCTATCCCCGGCATCCCGCCGAGGCAGACGCACGGTCCGAAGATTCTCTGAGACATAGTTGAGCGGCCGCCCGGCTTTTTTCAGTGTCCAAGGGCTCTTATGATCCAGCTCACAGCCACCAGCTCCTCGGAGCCCACTATCCCGACTTCAGCGGGGAAGAGCTCTTTTGTCTGCATATCGAAGAAGTACGAGCTCCCTTCGACGTCGTTTCTATCTATCCCCACGTCGACGGCTCCCCGATCGTAGAAGCATACGTAGAAATCGCCGCTTATCGGCAAGGAGGGGACCTCAATGACGCCGATCCCAGGCTGTCCTACAAAGGTGAAGTAGGGGAGCTGCGAATCTGTGAACCTGTAGAGGAGGTTCAGGTTCTCGTCCCTGATCTCCATGGATATTACCTGTTCTTCTGGGAGCGACTCGTTCCCATCGTATCCGTTCCAGCCCAGGATGTGGACGGCGTCGAGGGTCCAGCCAGGTCTCGGCGGCGTGAACTTCACCGCCTCACCGACGCTGAGAAAACCCGACGAGTAGAGGCCGGCGAGGTTTACGATCGTCTCGTTGCCGCTGTCCTGTATCAGCATCTCCCCGCCCGTCTCCTGGGCGAGGGACGTGCCGGCCAGGAAGAAGGCGAGGGTGGAGAAGAGGGCCGTCAGAAGTAATATCTTCTTCAAAGGATCACCACCTTCAATTGGGTCTTTGAATATATAGATGATGCCGCAATATGGCGACTTTCTGCCCCAGCGCCTTCATCGGAGCTTCCCAGACGAAAAGCGGATCTACCCCGCCCCCCATCTCCATCCCATGCGAACCTTCGTAGTGGTGGGAAACCTCGCGACGACGACCCCCGACTTCTCCCTGGAGGACATCCCGGGAACCTCAGGAAGGCTCGACATCCTCTGCCGGTGCATCAACTCCGCCTTCGTCCTATCCCACGGGATAAGAAGGGACGTTGAGGTCTACTTGATATTGCGCAAAGGCCCCTCCCCCAAGACGGTACGCCTCCTGGGAGGAGAGCTGCGCCACCTCAACCCCGACGAGAGGACGACGGCGGCTCTCCTGAAGAAGGCCCTAGCTCTGGAGGCGGACTCGCAGTGGCGGAGGTCGACGCCGGGGATCTTCGTCCGGGCAGGAGACCTCACAGACCTCCTGCCCCGCGGCGATGAGACGGCCTACTATTTAAGAGAGGACGGATCTGATCATCGGGGCGAGGCTCTGGCATCTGACGGAACCTTCGTCCTCGGAGACCACATCGGCTTATCGGAGGAGGACGAGGCATTCCTCGAAGGGCTGGGGACGAAGACGGTCTCGGTGGGTCCCAAGAGCCTCCATGCAGACCACTGCATAGTTCTTATAAATAACGAGCTCGATAGAAACGAGCCGATCGTTCGAGATGGCCCCGTCGATCCCGACGAAATGGGTTCAAGGAACGAAAGATGGACGAAATGAAAGAGGGATAAGCGTCGACATGAAGACCGATGATACGGAGAACGGCATCGCGATGATCGTGGAGGTGGCGAGGAGGGTCCTGCGCCTCGGCCCCATCTGCGACAGCTGTCTTGGGCGGCAGTTCGCGATGCTCTCTACGGGCTTGACGAATGCGGAACGGGGGAGGTCGATCAAGACCTTCCTCTCCATGGCCGGGTCCCTGGACGGATCGGGGGGGGAGATCCTCAAGGAGCTCGCCCCAAGCTCAAGATCCGCGAGGCTGAAGCTGGGGTTTGAAGGGGAGGAGGAACGGTGCTCGGTCTGCCTCGGGGAGATGGAACCGGAGAGGCTCGACCGCTGGGCTGAGGCCGCAGAGAGGGAGCTACGCCACCTCGAGCACGAGACCTTCCTCGTAGGCACCAGGATGAGCGGCCTCCTCGCCGAGAACGAGGAGCTGATTATGGCGGACGGAGGGTCGAGATACGCCGAGCCCATGAAGTCCGAGCTGAACCGGGAGGTGGGAAAGAGGATCGCCGCGAGGACTAAAAAGACCACCAGCTTCACCTCTCCAGACGTCCTGGTGGTCCTGGACCTGGATGGAGGAGGGGTCTACGTCCAGGTATCATCTCTGTACATCAGCGGAAGGTACCGAAAGCTCGTCCGGGGCATCCCCCAGACGAGATGGCCCTGCCGCGAATGCGGAGGGACCGGCTGCGAGAGCTGCAACTTCACCGGCAGGAGGTACTCTGAGTCGGTGGACGAGCTGATACGTGACCCGATAATCGAGGCGTCGAGGTGCGAGGACACAGTCTTTCACGGCTCGGGGAGGGAGGATATCGACGCCAGGATGCTGGGGACCGGCAGGCCCTTCGTGGTGGAGGCGGCCTTTCCCCGGATCAGGACCCTGGACCTATCCCGCCTCCAAGAGGAGATCAACCGGCGTGCCGCGGGAAAAGTGGAGGTCCACGGCCTCGAATTCACAGAAAAGGGGATGGTGGAGCACCTGAAGACCGCCCCCTTCGAGAAGACTTACTCGATGCTGGTGGAATTCGAGGAAGAGGTGACAGAAGAAAAGCTTAAATCAGTTCTTGACAAACTGGTCGGCTTGGTTGAACAGCGGACGCCAACCCGGGTCTCTCACCGGAGGGCAGACAGGGTCAGGAGGAGGGAGGTCCTCGACCTCAGGCTCGATGAGCTCTCCGGCAAGGCCGCAAAGATGACCCTCATGGGGACGAGCGGCCTTTACGTAAAGGAACTGGTATCTGGAGACGACGGGAGGACGAAGCCGAGCCTTTCGGGACTTCTCGGAATCCCGGCTAGGGTGGCGGAGCTGGACGTAATTAACGTAGGTGGAGAGGCAGATGCCCAAATCACACGGAGTACGAAAACGGACTAGAGACAGGCTGAGCAAGTCGGTCAGAGCACGGGGGATATCCCCCGTCAGCAGGGCGATCCAGAACTTCGACGACGGAGCTATGGTACACATCATCCTGGACCCGAGCATACACAGAGGGATGCCAAACCCCAAGTTCCACGGAAAGACCGGGAAGGTCTTGGGCCGGAGGGGGAGGGCTTACCTCCTGGAAGTGAGGGACGGAAACGCCAGAAAGACGGTCATATCCCTCCCTGAACACCTGAAACCCCAGAATTGAGATGATCGTTAAAAAAATTTTGAGCGAAGAGCTCATGACCCTCGCTGAGGTGAAGGAGGCCCTGGTGGAGATCAGGCTCAGGAGGGCGGAGGAGCCGGAGGAGCTGGGCTACGAGCTGCGTAGGGCGATCAAACACGCCGAGATCTTCTCAGAGGGAGAGGCCGAGGAGGGCCACAGGATGATCGAAGAGCTGATGGGGCTTGAGAAGATCAACCCGGAGATCGCAACGAAGATCGTCGACGTCCGGCCGAAGACCAAAGACGAGATCAGGGCCATCTACGCAAAAGAGCGTTTCACCCTATCAGACGAGGATCTCGATGCCATCCTCGATGTAGTTCTGAGAGGGTGAGGGTTCCATCGAGGGGATAGAGGATGACTTCGGAGAGGCCTCCACGGCGCGAAGAGACGGCTTGGGTCCTGGACTACCTGCCCTACGGCCACGTCTCCGACTCCATGGGCAGATATCAGAAGAGGCCCATCATCCAGGGGGTCGGCGAGAGGGACTTCGTCCTGATGGAGATGGCCCCGAAGGAGGGAGCCGTACCGGATATCGGCGTCAAGGTGGCGCTCATTGGCAGAGATCGACCGGTGGTAGATCGGGTCAACCGGAGGATAGGCTACGAGGAGCTATCCTCGGGGGCGAAGGTGGAACTCCCCTACGCCCTCCAGAAGATAGTCCTGGAGAGGGAGACGTACTACCTCCGGTTCTTCAACGAGGCCGGCCCCCTGACCACCAGGATGCACGCCCTGGAGCTCCTCCCGGGCATCGGCAAGAAGCTGATGTGGGCGGTCCTCAACGAAAGGAAGAAAGGCCCCTTCAAGAGCTTTCAAGACCTCTCCGACCGGGTGAAGGGGATCTACAACCCCGAGAAGCTTCTGGCTAAGAGGATCGAGGACGAGATCGCCGACGACCGGATCAAGTACCGGATCTTCACCGCCGAGCCGCGCCGAAGATGAATCGTCGCTCCCGGACGATGGGGTCCCGGATCTCCGAAGACGGATTTTTGGATCACCGATTTTTGGATGACTGATCTTTCGAGGGGGACGAGGGATGTGAAGAAGCTAGGTCAACATTTTCTCGTCGACCGGAGGGTCCTCGCCCGGATCGGCGATTATGCATCCCTCAACGGGGAGGACAGGGTCCTGGAGATCGGGCCCGGGACCGGAAACCTCACCGAGGTCCTCTCCGCCAGGGCGGGGAAGGTCTATGCCATCGAGGTCGACCCGGTCCTCGCCTCAGACCTGGAAGGGCGTTATCCGAACGTCGCGGTGACGAGAGGCGACGCCCTTAAGGTCACCCTCCCCGATTACAACAAGATTGTATCTAACCTCCCATATCAGATCTCCTCGATGATCACCTTCAGGCTTCTGGAGAGGCCCTTCGATCTCGCGGTTTTGATGTACCAGAGGGAGTTCGCCGAGAGGATCGTCGCCTCCCCCGGGAGCGGAGAGTACGGGAGGCTCACCCTCAACGTCTCCTTCCGGGCCGAGGCCGAGATCCTGGAGCGAGTGCCCCGGACCGCCTTCCGGCCGCGCCCTCAGGTCGAGTCGGCGATCGTCCGCCTCCGGCCGCGAAAGACGCCGATACCCGTCGACGAGAGGATCTTCTTCGATCTAACCCGGGCTCTCTTCTCCATGAGGCGGAAGAAGGTGAGCAGGTCCCTGGCAGCTGCTAACGTCTCCTCCGATGCTCTCTCGCGCATCGAACCCGCCCTTCTGGACAAGAGGCCCCAGGAGCTGACCCTCGAGGATGTCACCGGGATCGCGAGGGCGATATCGGGAAGTTGATCAAAGGGTCGCATCCCTAATCCCTCAAAGACCTCGATTTTTTATACTCACCAGCCCACTCTATATCCGATGATAGCATCTGTTGAGCGCTCGCAGGTCTCGGGGGAGGTGGCGGTCCCGCCCTCCAAGAGCTACACCCACAGGGCGATCACCATCTCTGCCCTGGGAACTGGCGGCTCGGTGAGGCGGCCGCTTCTCTCCGCCGACACCAGGTCCACCATCGCCGCCGCCGAGGCCCTGGGGGCCGGGATAGAGGGGGAAGAAGAGCTGCTCGTCGCCGGGGTCAGAGGAAGGCCGGTGACCCCCGAAGACGTGATCGACGTCGATAACTCGGGGACTACCTTGCGGATCATCTCCGCGGTGGCGGCCCTCACCGATGGGGCCGTCCTCACCGGAGACGCCTCCATCAGGCGCAGGCCCAACGGCCCCCTCTTAAAATCCCTCTGCGATCTTGGGGCCGAGGCTTTCTCGATAAAGAAGAACGACTGCGCTCCCCTGGTGGTCCGGGGAAGGATCCGGGGAGGGAGGACGATCCTCGACGGGAGGGTCAGCTCCCAGTTCCTCTCCGCCCTCCTCATATCCTGCCCCCTCGCCGAAGAGGACTCCGAGATCGTCATCGATGGAGAGCTGAAGTCCCGTCCCTACGCCGAGATCACCCTGGAGATGCTGGAGGAGGCGGGGGCGAAGGTTGAGACCGATTTTGGGAGGTTCTTCGTTCCGGGGGGCCAGAGCTACCGGCTTGAGAGGTACACCGTCCCCGGCGACTTCTCCTCCGCCTCTTACCTGCTGGCGGCGGCGGCGGTTACCGGCTCGCGCCTCGTGGTCCGGGGGCTGCGCCCCTCAAAGCAGGGCGACTCGGCGATCGTCACCATCCTCCGGGAGATGGGGGCGAAGATCTCCTGGAAAGAGGACGAAGGGGACCTCACAATCGAAGGGGGAGATCTCGAGGGGGTCGAGGTGGACGCGAGCCTCACCCCGGACCTGGTCCCCACCATAGCGGTCCTGGGCTCTCTTGCGAGAGGAAGGACGGTGGTAAAGAACGCCGAGCACGTCCGCCACAAGGAGACGGACCGGCTCTCTGCCATGGCGGTGGAGCTGTCGAAGATGGGGGCGGATATAGAGGAGAGAGCCGACGGTCTTGTCATAAAAGGCGGGAAGCTCGAGGGGGCCAGGGTCTCCGGCCACCACGACCACAGGATCGTTATGGCCCTGACGGTGGCGGGGCTTGCGGCTGGGGATACCAGGATAGATACGGCAGAGTCCGTCTCCGTCTCGTATCCCGGCTTCTTCGAGGATATGGCCGGGATCGGCTGCCGGGTTCAGGTAGGCGAGTAGGCAGAAGCGAGCTCCTCCATAAGTCTTATGTACCATTAGTGAATCTCTCGCTTGGATTGGCGTTTGCGGTTAAAATCGCCCCATCGGCGCGGAGCCGATGCGTGGGCGGCGTCGGACTATGATCCGGGGCTGCTCCAGAGGGCCTGCGAAGATCAACCCGGAGGCCTCAGATTTCTGGAGGAATAATTTGGCAGAAGAGAATGAAGAGCTGAAACATATAGTGCGCATAATGAACTCCGACCTCAACGGTCATCAGCCGGTTCAGATGGCGCTCACCGGCATCAAGGGGATGGGCAGGCGCAACGCCCGCCTCCTGGCCCAGAAGGCAGAGATCGACCCCACTGAGACCATCGGCATGCTCTCAGACGAGACGATATCCAAGCTCCGAGAGATCGTGGAGTCGGCTCAGGACCACCTCCCCATCTGGATGAAGAACCGGAGAAGGGACCTCCTCACCGGCGAAGATAAACACGTGATGGGAACGGACCTGCTCCTCACCCAGAGGGAAGAGATGGACATCATCAGAAAGACCCGCAGCTACAGGGGGATCAGGCACGAGCGCGGTCTGCGTGTTCGAGGCCAGAAGACCAGGTCCACCGGTCGAAGGGGAGCCACCGTCGGCGTCAGCAGGAAGAAGAAGTGATGGAGGCGGGTTTTTATGGGATATCCTGGTAAATGTAGGAAGAGTTACGATACGCCGCGCCACCCCTGGGAGGCCGACAGGATGGCTCAGGAGGTGGAGCTCGTCAAGAACTACGGCCTGCGAAACAAGCGAGAGGTCTGGAAGGCCCAGAGCCTCATCAGAAAGTACCGGCGTGTAAGCCGTCAGATTCTGGCAGCTACGACCCGTGGGGAGACCGGCCTCGACGCTAAGGCAAATGACGTGCTGGAGCACCTCAAGAACTACGGGATGCTGAAGGATGATGGGGATCTCGACTCCGTCCTCTCCATGAAGGTGGAGGATCTTCTGGAACGGAGGCTCCAGACTCAGGTCTACCGTCAGGGGCTCGCCAAGTCCCTCCGACAGGCCCGTCAGTTCATAACTCACGGCCACATAAAGATCACCGGGCGGAAGGTAACCATCCCCGGCTATTATGTCAGGCGTGGCGAAGAGATGACCATCGATTACTACATTGGTTCGCCCATGGCTCAGGAGGCTCACCCTGAGAGGGCCACCAGAATACTCAAGGTGGAAGGATAAACATGGCAGAAGGAAAATGGGGCGTAGCCCACATATACGCCTCCTTCAACAACACCATCATCACCATAACCGACCTCACCGGCGCGGAGACGATCGCCAAGGTCTCGGGCGGGATGGTGGTAAAGGCCGCAAGAGACGAGAGTTCGCCCTATACTGCGATGCAGATGGCGGGCCAGATCGCCGAGCAGGCGATGGCCAACGGGATCATGGGCGTCCACGTCAGGGTCAGGGCCCCCGGTGGAAACCGGCAGAGGTCACCGGGTCCGGGAGCTCAGGCGGCCATAAGGGCTCTTGCCAGGGCCGGGATGAAGATAGGCAGGATCGAGGACGTGACCCCCATACCCCACGACGGGACCAAGCCCTCCGGCGGACGCAGGGGCAGACGGGTGTAAGCTTTGCAGGTGGAACTGATCGAGCTTTCGGAGGGCCGGGCAAGGTTCATTCTGAGGGGCGTCTCTGCAGCCTTCGCCAACGCCATAAGGAGGGCGTGCATGGCGGAGGTCCCCTCCCTGGCCATCGATGAGATAAGTATTTATGACAATACTTCGGTCCTCTTCGACGAGCAGCTCTCCCTGAGGCTGGGGCTGGTCTCCATCAAAGCTGACGACCTGGGCCTCTTCTCGGTTCCCGAAGAGTGCGACTGCGGCGGCGCGGGCTGTCCCGGCTGCCAGGTGGGGATGACCCTTTCGGCAGAGGGTCCCTGCACCGTCCACTCCAAAGACCTGAGGTTCGGGGACGCCGGGGTGAAGGTAGCCTTCGAAAAGATACCGATCGCGATACTGGGAGAGGGCGAAAAGTTGATGTTGGAGGGGATCGTCACCCTCAACCGGGGTACGGTCCACACCAAGTGGCAGGCTGGAACCCAGTGCGGCTACAAGAACCTGCCGGAGATCCAGATCGTCGAAGGGTGTGACGGCTGTGGAAAGTGCGTCGAAGTCTGTCCGCGTGATGTCCTCGTCATGGGAGAGGGCGGTGGAAAGCCGCTGGTCACTGACCCCACCAGCTGTTCCATCTGCAAGCTCTGCGTCGGCGAGTGCGAGGTCGGCGCCATAAAGGTCGTCCCCATCGAGGACGTCTTCGTCATGAAGATCGACACCGACGGATCTATCTCTGCAAAAGACCTCGTAGAAGGTGCCGCAGCCGAGGTCAAGAGGCGAGCGTCATCGCTGAGCCAGCAGCTGAGCGGCCTCGCGTAATAGGCGCAAAAGGACGTAACGATAAACCCCATGGGCGGGGGTTGCCAAGCCAGGTCAAAGGCGCAAGGTTGAGGGCCTTGTCTCGCAGGAGTTCGTGGGTTCGAATCCCATCCCCCGCACCAATTTACCTTTTCTGATCTCGATTTCTCCTTCACCATTCAAAATCCAAAGCTCGGTTTTATACGGGTAGATTGAAATATAACGGGTTGGATATAAGCTATCGGAGTTGCGTATGCGGCTGTCGATGTATATGGTGTGCAAAGATACAGAAGATCGTAAGGAGGTATGATAAAGATGTTCGAAACGGTTATGGTCCCCACAGACTTCTCTAATTACTCGCAGAAGGTCCTCGAAGGCGTCGGCGGATTGCCGGGAGTGAAGAAGGTCGTCCTCCTGAACGTCATCGGTCCATCAGATCCGAAGGGCAGGGTTTTGGACCCCAAAGCCAGGCTTGAAGAGGCGAAGAAGAAGCTGGCGGATCAGGCAAAGGTTCTGGAAGCCCAGGGGCTGGAGGTCATCCAGAGGGCAGAGCCGATGCTGGGGGATATATTCTGGAAGATCCAGGAGGTATCCGACGAGGAGGGGGTCGACCTGTTGGTGATGGGACCTCGAGGGAAGGGCTTCGTCGAGAAGATATTCCTGGGAGGCGTCACCAAGAACGTATTGAGGTATGGCGACAAGCACCTCATCATCATGCGCTACAAGACGCCGAAGGGCGGGGACGATCTGGAGGAGTACAGTCCGGTCTTGACCGCCAAGGTCCTATGTCCCACGGACTTCTCCGAGCCCTCCGACGAGGCGATCGGCTTCATCCAGGGGATGAAGGGCGTCCGCGAGGCGGTCCTATTCCACGCAGTATCCAGCGGCGAGAGCCAAGAGCACGTCGACGCCAAGAAGAAGGAGGCGACGGTGAAGCTCAACGCCTTCAAGGCGGAGTTCGAGAAGGCAGGGATCAAGACCTCCGTCAGGATCGCCGTCGGCGGACCCGCTGAGGAGATCATCGCGGCGGCCGAAGACGAGGACGTCTCCCTGGTGGCCATGAGCTCTCACGGGAAGGGTTGGAGGAAACAGCTCATCGTCGGGAGCGTCGCCTACGAGGTATCCAAGAACGGTGCAAGGCCTGTTCTGGTATTGAGGGCGGGGAAGGCCTCCTGATCTCCCTTCCTCGGTCTAATTTTTCGACTCCTCTCTATCGCCTCCTCTCTATCGCCTCCTCTCTATCGCCTCCTCTCTATCGCCTCCTCTCTATTTTGCTTGCCTCGGCGACCACCGCCGGTTTTACCCGATCGCCTCCTCATCTTCCGATCTCTTCCCTCGTCAGGGACTCGTTTTCAGATCGGCAGCCCCACCCCATCCGCTTCCCCCTCTGCAGACCCATCTTCCGCCCACAACCCTTATATATAATGTCAATATTTAGACATTATAGTACAAAATCATACATTATGGTGATCTCATGGAGTATCTGCAACAGATCGTGGAGGGGAGGGACCTATCCGTCCCGGAGGCGGAGGCTCTCCTCGGGGAGGTCTTCAAGGGAGCGACGGACGCCCAGATCGGGGCCCTCCTCGTCGCCCTCAAGATGAAGGGGGAGTCGGTCTCGGAGATCGCGGGGCTCGCGAAGGCGATGAGGTCCTCGTCGGTGAGGATAAGCCCCCGGGTCCCGGGTCCCTTGATCGACACCTGCGGAACCGGCGGCGACGGGACGAACACCATCAACGTCAGCACAGCCGCTGCCATCGTCGCCGCATCCTGCGGCGCCTTCGTGGCGAAGCACGGAAACTACGCCGTCAGCTCGTCTTGCGGGTCCGCCAACGTCCTCTCGGAGCTTGGGGTCGAGGTCGCCCCCGGCCCCGAGAGGGTCTGCGAGGCGATCGAGACCCTGGGGATCGGTTTCATGCTCGCCCCCGTATTCCACCCCTCCATGAAACGGGTCGCCTCCATCAGGAGGGAGCTGTCCATGAGGACGGTCTTCAACATCCTGGGCCCCCTCACAAACCCCGCGGGAGCGAGGTTTCAGCTGATGGGGGTCTACGATCCAATGCTCTGCGATAAGCTCGCCGCCGCCCTCAAGATACTGGGGGCGGAGAGGGCGATGGTCGTCCACGGCTCCGGCCTCGATGAGATCACCAACACCGGCCCGACCCGGATCTCCGAGCTCGACGGTGGGAGGCTCTCGAGCCGGACCGTCACCCCCGAGGACTTCGGCTACCCCCTGGCCAGGATCGAGGATATCAGGGGAGGGACCCCCCAAGAGAACGCCGCAAAGCTCGTGGAGATCCTCTCGGGAGAGACGGGACCCGGCAGGGACGTCGTCGCGATGAACGCGGGGGCCGCCCTCTTCGTCTCGGGGATCTCCGAGACCCTCACCGACGGGGCGAGGATGGCGGAGGACGCCATCGACTCGGGCAAGGGCCTCGAGACGCTGAAGAGGATGGTCTTCTCCTGCGGCAGCCCCGAGAAGCTGGAGAGGTTCCTGTGACGAGAGCTAAGATCTGCGGGATCAGGGACGCCGCGGCGAGGGACGCGGCCGTGGCCTTCGGAGCCGATGCCGTCGGCTTCGTGGTGGAGATCCCCCGGTCGAGGAGGTCCATCGGCCGAGGAGAGGCGAGACGGCTCATCGAGGGGCTTGCCCCCTTCGTCTCCAGCGTCATCGTGGTGGAGCCCGACTCTGTGGCGGAGGCGGCAAGCCTAGCCCTGAATACCGGGGCGGACGTCCTCCAGGTGAACGACTCCCTCAGCATCGAGGACCTATCGGCCCTCGCCGAGATCGTCCCCCAGAAGCTGGTGGCTGCGGTGCCGGCAACCCCGGGGATCCTGGACCTGTCCCGAGATCTCGAAGAGGTCGCCGACGCCCTCCTCGTCGACAGCTCCGACGGAGGAGAGCTCGGGGGGACGGGGACGGTCCACGACTGGAACCTCTCCGCCGATCTGGCGAGGAGGGCAACAGTACCCGTCATCCTGGCGGGAGGGCTCGATCCCGGCAACGTCGCCGAGGCGATAGAGACCGTCCGCCCCTACGCCGTGGACGTATCCTCCGGCGTCGAGACCCATGGAGAAAAGGACCCGGATAAGATCGAGGCGTTCCTTCTGGAGGTGAAGGGTTGCCGATAGCTGCTGAGGTTCTCCTCGATGGAACCAGGAAGGAGCGGCAAGATGGTTCGGTTCCGCGGCTCTTCGAGGTCACCGACCTCCTGGACCCGGAGGCACCCCTCGCCCTCTACTCCGCCCTCCGGCGGGAGAGGTTCCCCTTCCTTCTGGAGTCCGTCGAGAAGTCCGGAGATAGGGCCAGGTTCTCCTTCGTCGGCGCAAGCCCAGCCGCCGTGGTGACGGTGACTGGGAGGCGGTTTGCTATCGATATATGCAGCCGGGGAAGGGGCCTTGAGGAGGTATTTAAAGAGAGGCTCGCCGCATCGGCGGTGATTGACGGCGATGACGGATCGACGATATCCGGGGAGATACGGCGGGGGATGGACCTATTCGACCTCCTCCGGTCCGCCCTTCCCATCGGCTCTTGCCCCTCGAAGTTCGGAAGGCAGGCCTTCCTCGGGGGTGGCATCGGCTACCTCGCCTACGACCTGGTGGGCGATAGGATAGGAAGGCCCAAGACCTCCGGCGCCCCCGACGCCAAGTTCGGGGTCTTCGAGGAGAGCTTCGTCTACGACCACCTGACGGGGAAGGTCTACCTTGCGGTGGCCCCCCTCCTCGCCGGAGACGACCCCGGAGATATCGCAGCGGAGGCGAGAGACCGGCTCAAAGGCCTCCATCTGAAGGAGCCGGAAGATGGAGGTCTCACTCCACTCTCAGCGGAGGCGGATCCTGCCGGCCCCTTCGAGGAGTCGGTCCGAAAGGCCAAAGAGCACATCCTTGCAGGGGACATATTCCAGGTGGTCTTATCCAGGAGGACGAGGGTGAGGCTCGCCAATCCCGACCCCATCATCCTCTATCGGAGGCTCCGGGAGATCAATCCCAGCCCCTACACCTACATCTTCGAGTTCGAAGATCAAGCCCTGGTCGGGGCGTCCCCAGAGACGCTCTTCAGCCTCAGCGACAGGATCGTCACCACAAACCCCATCGCCGGAACGTGTCCCCGGGGCGGGTCCCCCGAGGAGGACGACCTTCTGGCGGCGAAGATGCTGGCAGACGAGAAGGAGAGGGCTGAGCATGTGATGCTCGTCGACCTGGGGAGAAACGACGTCAGGTCCGTCTCGAAGGCCGGTTCGATCTTGGTGGAGGATTTCATGTCCGTCCTGCGGTACTCCCACGTTCAGCATATCGAGACGACGGTCCGGGGGACGCTCCGGGACGGGTGCGACTCGTTCGACGCCGCGAGGGCGATATTCCCGGCGGGGACCCTCTCGGGGGCCCCCAAGATCCGGGCTATGGAGATCATCGACGACCTGGAGGAAGCGAGGAGAGGGATCTACGGCGGCGGGGTCGGCTACTTCTCAGCCGACGGCTCCGCCGACTTCGCCATCGCCATCAGGTCCGTCGTCATCGAGGGCGATACGGCCGTCGTCCAGGCGGGGGCGGGTATCGTCGCCGACTCCGACCCCCACCGGGAGTATCTTGAGACGGAGCGGAAGATGGCGGCGATGAAGCGGGCCCTGGGGGTGGCGGCGTGACGGCAAAGACGATCCTCTTCATCGACAACCAGGACTCCTTCGTCTGGAACCTCGTCGACTATGTATCCCAGTTCCACCCCGAGACGCAGGTGGCTCCAAACAGGATCGAGCCCTCCCGGGTGAAGGAGATCGACCCCCTGGGAATCGTGATATCACCAGGGCCGGGCCATCCCGCAAACCCCAGGGATATCGGAAGCTGCATCGATGTGATGAGGAGGTTCGAGGGGACGCCGATCCTGGGGGTCTGCCTCGGCCACCAGGCGATAAACCTCGCCTACGGCGGGACCATCGACAGGACCGCCCCCGTCCACGGGAAGGCCTCCGAGATATTCCACGACGGCCGGGGGATATTCCGGGGGCTAAAAAGCCCCCTGAAGGGGGGGCGCTACCACTCCCTGGCGTTGGAGACCCTAGCACCGCCCCTGAGGATCACTGCCAAGACCGCCGAGGGGGTGGTGATGGGGGTGAGGCACAGAGCCCTCCCCTTAGAGGGGGTCCAGTTCCACCCCGAGTCGGTCTTGACCCCGGAGGGAAAGAGGCTGATCGCCAACTGGCTTGAGGGGCTCGTCAGATGACCTCCGAGGTCGTAAGAGAGATCCTGAGGGAGACCGAGGCGAGGCTATCGGTCCATCCCCCGACCGCTGATCGGATGAAGGTCGGCGACCCCCGGGACCTCCCGGCTCAGGCGGCGATCCTCCGGGCGAGGGAGCTATCTCCCATCATCGCCGAGATCAAGCCCCGGATCCTGGATAGATCCCTAATGGCTGAGGAGGTGGCGGCGATAGCCCGCAGGTACGAGGCTGATGGGGCTTGCGCCATCTCGGTCCTCACCCAGCCGACATACTTTATGGGGTCGCCGGAGAACGCGAGGGTGGCCAGGAAGGCATCCACCCTTCCCATCCTCAGGAAGGATTTCATCCTGGTTGAGGGGCAGCTCGACGAGGTTGCATGCGACCTCGTCCTCCTCATCGCCGCATTCTCTGAGGACCTCGACGGCCTGGTAGAGGCGGCAAAGTCCAGGGGGATGGAGCCTCTCGTGGAGGTCCACACCGAGGCGGAGCTCATCGCCACCCTCAAGACCAGCACGAGGGTAGTGGGGATAAACAACAGGAACCTGTCGACCCTGGAGGTGAGCCTCGATACCTTCGAGAGGCTGGGGCCTGTGGCGAAGGGCTCGGGGCTATTCGTCGTCGCCGAGAGCGGCATCATGACGAGGGAAGACGTCGTCAGGATGGAGGAGGCGGGGGCCGACGCCCTCCTCGTCGGAACATCCCTGATGCGGGAGCCTGCCCTCCTACCCGTCCTCAATGGGGCGGCCCATCCCTGAGGGCGGAGCATATACGGAGCTGATAACCATCCTGAGCGGATGACCAGATAGAGATGGGAGCTGATGAAGATTTGATGAAGATCACAGATGCGTCGATGACGAGGTTTGGGAGGTTCGGCGGACAGTTCGTCCCCGAGACCCTGATGCAGCCCCTGAAGGAGCTGGCGGAGGCCTACGGCCGCCTCAAGGTGGACCCGGAGTTCAGGCGGGAACTCTCGGCCCTTCTTTCGAACTATGCCGGAAGGCCCACCCCTCTGTACCTGGCCAGGACCCTATCCCGGGAGCTCTCCCGGAAGGTCTACCTGAAGAGGGAGGACCTCGTCCACGGGGGGGCCCACAAGCTCAACAACGTCCTGGGGCAGGCCCTGGTGGCCAAAGCCATGGGGAAGACGAGGCTCATCGCCGAGACGGGGGCGGGGCAGCACGGCGTCGCCTCCGCCATGGTGGGGGCGAACCTCGGCCTCGATACGGAGGTCTACATGGGGGAGGTGGACATCGAGCGGCAGAAGATGAACGTCTACCGTATGGAGCTGTTGGGGGCAAGGGTGATCCCCGTCAGTTCAGGGTCGAGGACCCTCAAAGACGCCATCAACGAGGCGATGAGGGACTGGGCAGGAAGCTACGAGAGCACCCACTACCTGATGGGTACCGTGGCAGGGGCTCACCCATACCCCCTGATGGTGAGGGAATTACAGTCCGTCATAGGGACCGAGGCGAGGGAGCAGATCCTCGCCGCCGAAGGACGGCTCCCCGACTCCGTCGCCGCCTGTGTCGGCGGAGGCTCCAACGCCATGGGGATCTTCTCCGGCTTCTTGAAAGACGACGTGAAGCTCATCGCCGTCGAGGCGGGGGGGAGGGGGACTTCCTCCGGCGAGAAGATCGCCGACCACGGAGCATGCCTCAACTTGGGCGAGGACGGGGTCCTCCACGGGGCGATGACCAAGATCCTCCAGGACCCCTACGGCCAGATCCTGGAGTCATACTCCCTGGCCGCAGGCCTCGACTATCCCGGCGTCGGCCCCGAGCTCGCCCACCTCGTGGATGTGGGGAGGGTCACCCCCGCCATCGCCGACGACTGCGCCGCCCTGTTGGGGTTCAGGCGGCTATCGGTCCTGGAGGGGATAATACCGGCCCTCGAGTCCGCCCACGCCGTCGGCTTCGCCCTCAACGACCCCGAGGCCCTCGGCGAGATCGCCATCATCAACCTCTCAGGAAGGGGGGATAAAGACCTCGCCACGGTGATGGACCACGAGGGGAGGGGGGGGATATGAGGCTCGCCGAGGCCTTCGAAAGGCGGCCCCTCCTCATAGCCTACATATCCGCCGGCGACCCCTCGCCCGAGTCCGTCCCGGAGATCGCGGAGCTCCTCGCCCGGGCCGGGGCCGACGTTGTGGAGCTGGGCCTCCCCCACTCCGACCCGATAGCCGACGGCCCCGTCATCCAGGCGGCGGCCATGAGGGCGATCAAGGCGGGGATGAACACAGACGTATACTTCGAGATGGCCTCTCGTATTCGGGCGGACGTCCCCCTCGTCTTCATGGGCTACTACAACATGATATTCCGCCGCGGCCTCGAAAAGTTCGCCGGAGACTGCGCGGATAGCGGGATCACCGGCCTCATCGTCCCGGACCTGCCGCCGGAGGAGGCGGGCCCCCTGCGGGCCGCCTGCAGGAAAGCCGGAGTCGACCTGATATCCCTCATAGCACCGAATACGCCGGCCGAGAGGATCCCCCTCATCGCAGAAAGTTCCAGCGGCTTTCTCTACCTCGTCGCCCGCTCCGGGGTGACCGGCGCCAGGGCAGAGGTCCAGGAGTCGACGAAGGCGCTGATCGAGAGGGTGAAGACCGACCTTCCCAAGGCCGTCGGCTTCGGTATATCGACGCCGGAGCAGGCAGCAGAGGTGATCCGGGCCGGGGCCGACGGGGCCATCGTAGGGTCCGCCTGCGTCGACCTGATCTCCCGGGGGGACCTCGCGAGCCTCGAGGATCTCATCCAGCGGATGAAGGCGGCGATCGTAGAGGCGAAGGCGGTGGAGGCCGTTGCCAGGATCTGATGGGAGGGCAGACCTATAGGGTTCAACTTATAAAAAAGGCAGGAAGAACAAAAATCTTAGGGGTGGGGGCGACGGCCCCCCTCCCAACTCCTTCTTCTCTAAAGGCCCCTCTCTACAATCTCAACTCAGACTGTGAGGGTGTAGGAGTAGCCGCTCCTGAAGTACCTGTAGTACGACCTGAGGTAGCCAGAGCTTGTCACCCTTATGTTGTGGTACTGGTCGCCGGGGACGGTGAAGGTGACGACTCCGTCGAGCCTTCCGTCGCTAGCGTCCCGGTACTGCTGGCTGCCGTCGACGGTGACGGTGTAGCCGGTGAGCCAGTTAGACCTCACCGTCACCCGGGCGTACGATGGGATCGGTCCGGGGACGGGGCCCGGAGGCCATCCGCCGCTACCTACGTCGATGATCACGGCGTTGGAGGGCTGGTTATTGACGACGAATAGGAGGATATGCCTGCCGACGGCGTCGGCGTGGAAGTTGATCCTGGTGTAGCCGGGCCAGAATCGATACGTGTCTTTCTCCACCCTTCCGCTCGGGTATATCTCGTAGAAGTCCGCCGACCCGCCGCTGGAGGAGTAGGCTAGGAGCTGCAGGTACGCCCCCAGGGGACAGTAAGCGTACTGGGTCCAGGACCAAGACCCCATGATCCAGAGAGAGTTGGTCCCGAAGTATGAAGATCTGTAGGCGGAGTAGGAGGTCGCCTCCCCTCCGAAGTAGATCATAGAGGGCTCTCGTCCCGATATTGAGTACTGCTGGAGGTCGCCGGACGCCGGAGCATCCATGCTGTAGTAAGCCTCCGCAAGCCCCGAAGCGCCGGAGGGGGTCGTCGGCCTGGAGGAGTCCGGGCCCAACACAATCGATCTCGTCAGCCCATCGGGCACCTCGTCCCCGACGTAGGTCGCATCGAAGCCGAGTGCGACCCCTTCTCCCCCAAAGTCGGTCATCTTCTCTTCAGTCCATTGGCCAGCGGCCGATCCTATCGATAATATCAACAGTAATGAGATCAACGCTTCCTTATAGCTCAAGAGGAACACCCCCGTTCTTCTTTATCCTCCTGATGGTACAAAAAGTTTTGGAGTGACCCTGTGGCTGCTGGAGAGGTGGGGGCGGCTCGCTACTCCGCCCTCGATTTACATCGACTCGAGCGCCGGGATCCCCAGGGTATCCAGGGTGGCCCGCAGGCAGTTTCGGGCCGCCTTGGCGAGGGCGAGCCTCGCCTCCCTGATCCCGGGGTCGGCCTCCAGGACGGGGCTCGACCGGTAGAACTGGTTGAAGGACTCGGCGAGCTCCCGGGCGTAGGTCGCCAGGAGGTGGGGCTTGAGCTCCCGGGCGGCTAGGTCGATGGCGAGGTCGAACTGGGAGATCTTCCTGATGAGGTCGACCTCCTCGGAGCCTGTGAGGAGGCCTGGGTCGAAGTCGTCGATGGCGCCGGCCTTATCGAGGATGCTGCATGCCCTGGCGTGAGAGTACTGGATGAAGGGGGCAGAGAGCTTCTCGAAGTCCAGGGCGGCCTTCCAGTCGAAGGTCGTCGCCTTCTCCGGGGATACCTTTACGACGTCGTACCTCACCGCGCCCAGGGCGACGTCTCTGGCGACACTCCGCCTGAAATCCTCATCCTCCTCCGGCCTCCTCGCCGTCACCTCCTTGAACGCCTGGGCCTCCACCTCGTCGAGGAGCTCGTCGGTGGAGATGAATTTGCCCTTCCTCGTGCTCATGGAGCCGGTGGGGAGGGATACGAACTCGAAGATGACGATCTCCGGCTCTCTGATCCCCATCAGCCGGAGGGCGGCCTTGAGCTGGCCTGAAATGAGCTTGTGGTCGGCTCCCAGGACGTCGATCATCCTGTCGGACCGATCGGCCTTCCATCTGTGGTAGGCGAGGTCTCTGGTGGTGTAAAGGGACGTCCCGTCAGACCTCTTCAGTACGAGCTTCTTCTCGAAACCCTCGCCACTTAGGTCGAGCTGGAGGGACCCCTCCTCCCATCCGGTCAGCCCCGTCGCCTCGAGGCCATCGAAGATCCGGGCCGTCGATCCGTCCCGGACGAACTCGCTCTCCCACCGGTACGTGTCGTGGGAGATGTTCAGCCTCCTCAGGGTCTCCTCGATCCCGGAGAGGGCGTAATTTACCGACTCCCGGAACCTTCCTGCAGTCTTATCATCCCCGCCCTCGTAAAGCTGCATCAGCCGGTCGACCTCCTCCTTGAGTACCGGCTCCGCGGCGAGGTCCTTGTTCGCCTGGATGTAGACTTTGGCGATGGCGTGATCGGCCTTCGAGCCGTCGAGGGGATAGCGGCCGCATCCCCAGACGACGATGGCGATCTGCCTTCCCATGTCGTTGACGTAATACTGGGACTCCACATCGCAGCCCGCCCGCCGGAGGGTCCTCACCAGGGTGTCGCCGATGACGGAGTTTCTTATGTGGCCGACGTGTAGGGGTCCGTTGGGGTTTGCGGAGGTGTGCTCGACGATCACCCTCTCCGTCATGGAACCGGTCCAGCAGCGGTCTCCTTCAGCCTCCCGGATCGCCGAGTCGAGGAAGTGGCGGCTTGAAAAGAAGTTGAGGTAAGGGCCCATCGCCTCGACCCTGTCGACGGTGCCGCCCTCATCGGGGACTATAGCCTCCAGGATCTTCTGTGAGATATCTGCAGGCTTTCTCTTTAGGACGGGGGCTAGCCTGAAGGATATGGTGGAGGCGAGGTCGGCGTGGGGGCTCGTCTCCAGCATAAGCTCGTTTCCGTTGACCTTCCCTTCGGTCTCGGGCAGAAGAAACCCGCATCGATCCATGGCGTCGCGCAAGAGCGACTCGACATCTCTCCAGAAGTCCAGGAACATGAGAACATCACCGTACGACTCGGGGGAGGGAAGTTCGATATACCGATATAAGCGTTCCTACGCCGCCACCAGGGACCGTGAGCCCTTCCCCTGGGGTCCGGAAAAGCATAATATAATTGAGCAGGTCTATACCTTCATCGAAAAATGGGGGAAAATTGATCATGAAGAAGTTGATTCTGGCTATTCTGGTGCTGATGCTGGCCATCGCCTTGGCCACCGCTTCCGCCTCCTACGGCGGATCCGGCAAGGTCGAGGCGATCACCATCATCAGCCTTCCCGTCGACTCGGTGACCATATATCCCGACGGCCTCGCCACGGTGAAGAGGACCGGGGAGATGGAGGTGACGGAGGGAGTCCACCAGCTCGTCGTCGACCTGCCGACTTCGGTGGATATGGACTCGGTGAGGTTCTCGGCGACCAACGCCTCTGTCGAGAAGGTCCTCCGCCACGACAACCCGGAGTACACCCTCAACGTCTCATCCACGGGGTCCCAGAGGTTCGATCTCGTCTACCTGATGCCGAGGGCAGGGTTCTGGCGGCCGAGCTACTCGGTCCATATCGAGGACGAGACGGTCCTGGTGTCGGCTCAAGCCGTCGTAACAAACCGCTTCGGAGAGGATCTGGAGGGGGTCAGGTTGAAGCTCGTATCGGGACCGCCCCAGGTGGAGCCTCTCGCCCTCTTCAGGAGCGCCGGCGGCTTCGCCGACTACGCCCTCGAGGAGGCGGTGGCTGAGCGGGCAGCTATCGCCCCCAAGGCCGCCCCCGTCCCCGCAACCGGAGAGCTTGAGACGCTCTACATCTACGAGCTCGCCGGCCGGAAGGACCTGGAGATGAACAAAGAGGTGGGCTTCCCCTTCTTCGAAGAGACAGCCCCGATTATGAGAAGCTACGTCTGGAACGCGAACCTGCGAAACGAGGGGCCTGTCGCGGAGGTCATCAAGGCGAACAACACCATGGACGACCCCTGGCCCGCGGGGTCGGCGCTCCTCTACAGGAACGACGAGTACGTCTCCATGGTGGAGATCCCCTTCACCCCGTCGGGGACGGAGGCGGAGATAAATGTGGGCTCCTCCTCGGACCTGAAGGTGGGAAGGAAGCTTGCAAACTACTCCACCTCCGAGGAGATGGTCATCGTTCCGGGTGCCGGGAACGCCACTCAGCCGATGAAGGTGACGACGGAGACCTGGACCTACGAGCTCTCCATCAAGAGCAACGTCGATCGAAACGCGACGGCGGAGGTCTCGGATACAAAGCCCCTCCGGGGGGAGATGATCTCAGCGGAGCCGGAGCCGACGGAAGCGACGGCGACGACTCTCGAGTGGGTCTTAGAGCTCCAGCCCCGGGAGGAGGTGGCGATAGAGTACGCCTACAGGATCGTGACAAGAGAGGTGGTGGCGAGCAGCAAGTGAGGCTGCAGCCACCGCCATTTTCTTGCTTTTCTTATTTTTCTTTGCCGGGTCACTCGATGGGGACCGATTTTGGCTTCACCACGATCAGCTTGGGGAGGTGGACATCTAAGACCCCGTCCTCGTACTTCGCCCTCACCTGCTCGGGCTTGACCTCACAGGAGAGCTTAACATTTCGGCTCGTCTCCGACTCGGCCCTCTCCCTGGCGAGGTAAGTCCCGGAGGGGCGTTCGAACTTCGCCTTTACGGTCACTGTGTCTTCTGTCACCGCGAGGTCGATCAGCTCCTTCTTCGTCCCCGGAAGGTCGACGAATACGACGACCTCTTCGGGGAAGTCGATGACGTCCACCGCTGGCATATCCCCGAAATCGTGGAGGCTCTCGGCCGCATCCCCCAGCATCTTCCGAAATACATCTTTCGCCTGGACCGACCTCTTCATCGATTCGATGACGGCTCTACCTACCATCCTCTCTGCATCCTCTCTCATTCAAAACACCTCGATATCCTCTCTACAGTTTTCGTCCTCATCTCACCCTTCCGACCTCTTCTCCGCCTTCAGAAGGCGGGGTCCGGGAAGGTTTCTTCCAAACCCCGGCTTTGCGAGAAGCTCCCCGTCCGCAAAGACGACCTCCCCCCTGATCATGGTGATCTTGGGGAAGAGGGCGCGCCTCCCCTCGTAGGGGGTCCATTCGGCTCCGCTGTGGAGCCGGTCGGCCCTGATGTCGCAGGCGTCCCGAGGATCGATGATGGCGAGGTCCGCGTCCATCCCCACGCCGATCCTCCCCTTCGACGAGAGGCCGAAGATCTCCGCCGGCCTGCTAGAGAGGGCGTCGACTACCCTTTCGAGGGAGATGAGGTTGGACCGAACGGCCATCAGCATCAGTGGAAGCATCGTCTCGACGCCCGGGACCCCCGGCGGAGCGTCCCAGATCTCGTCCCTCTTCTCCTCGGGGAGGTGGGGGGCGTGGTCTGAGGCTATGGCGTCGACCTCCCCCTTCCGGAGCCCCTCCCAGAGGGCGTCTCTATCCCGGAAGTCCCGGAGGGGTGGGTTCATCTTGAGGAACGTCCCCTGCCTCCGCCAGTCCCGTTTCGTAAAGAGGAGGTGGTGGGGGGCCACCTCGCAGGTCACCTTCTTTCCCCTCCCCTTCGCCGCCCGGAGACGGTCCAGCCCCTCGGAGGTGCTGAGGTGGCAGATGTGAACCCGGTCGGTCATCCCCAGGATGGAGTCGATCGCCTTAGACTCCGCCAGGTTCGGCCTTGCAGATGAGTAGAGCTGCGGCTCGCGCCCATCCCGGAGCGGCTCTGAGCTCTCCCTGATCACATCCGGGTCCTCGGCGTGGACGGTGGGGAGGAGCCCCGCCTTTGCCGTCTCCGCCAGGATCTTTCGCAGCTCCTCTTCGCCGTGGTCGTAGGTGAAGATCTCGCCGATCGCCGACGCCCCCAGCTCTGCGAGCCTCTTCACCTGCCCGGGCCCGCCGTTGAGGCAGAAGTCTACTACAGACCGCCTCTCGGCGATCTCCAGTTTCATCCTGTAAGAGGGGCCGTCCACTGTGGGGGGATTGGTATTCGGCTGGTCGACGACGGCGGTGACGCCGCCGGCGGCGGCGGAGGTGGAGCCCGTCTCCCAGTCCTCCTTGAAGGTATAGCCGGGGTCCCGGAAGTGGACGTGGATGTCGATCGCCCCCGGAAGGACGATCATACCCCGTCCATCGATCGTCTCCTCTGCCTGATGGCCCCCCCCAAGGCCGGCGATCTTTCGACCCTTGATCCAGACGTCGAGGTTCTGGAGGCGGCCGTCGACGTAGACCCTCCCGCCTTTGACGACCCGATCCATTCCGGTCATAGCTTGTAGCCGAACTTTCTCAGCATCCCTCTCCGATCGGCGACGTCCTCCTCCGACTCCGCGCCCTTCGGCGAGGAGCCGTCGACGACCCCCATGATCCCTCCGCCCTGCTCAGTCCTCGCCACCACCGCCTCCACGGGGTTTGCGGTGGCGCAGAAGACGGCGCAGACCTCCTGGACCGCCTTGATGGAGTTCAGGACGTTTATGGGGAACGCCTCCCGGAGGAGGATTACGAAGGTGTGGCCGCACCCCAGGGCCAGGGAATTATCCTTCGCCGCCTCGATCAACTCCGGGTCGTTGCCCTCGCACCGGACGAGACACTGTCCACTCGCCTCGGAGAAGGCGATCCCGAACCTGGATTTTGGGGCGGTACCTGAAACCGCCTCGTAGAGGTCTTCTGCGGTCTTTATGAAGTGGCTCTGCCCCATGATCAGGTTCGAGCCCTCGGGGATCTTCAGCCTTACAGTCTCTAGCTCCATCTATCAAATCCTCCAGACCAAAATAATGGGTTGAGATGACTTATATCTATGGCTTGAAGGCGGCGATCTTCGGAGCGGATCCGAGGAGGCGGCGATCTACAGGTTGAAAGAGAGCGGCTTTTTGCTCGGGGGCTTGGAGGTGGTCGAAGGGAACGACACTTATATTTAATCTATGATGGAAAGAGAGATGGAGAGCGGCATGAGAAAGATCGAATACTGCCCCATAAGCATGAAGCAACTTCTGGTGAAGATGAAAGACACCAGCGAGCTGATGCTCGATCTCGGATATTCTGCGGTCCTCTACGACGACGACGACCTGGCGATGGAGGTGATCAGGCTGGAGGATAAGATGGACGTCTACGATTATCACGTCCAGATATCGGCGATGCTCGCCGCCAGGACCGTCGAGGATGCCGAGGCCCTCTCCGGCATCCTCCAGATCGCCTCGGCGGCGGAGATCATCTCCAACGCCGCAGGGGACATCGCCAGCATCGTCCACCTGAAGATGGGGATACCTTACGAGCTGAAGAAGGACCTGAGACAGGCCGAGGAGACGGTGGCCCGGGCAGTGGTGGGGCAGGACTCGAAGGTGGCGGGCAAGAGCCTCGACGACCTCTCTTTTGAGACGGAGGTGGGGATGAGCGTTATCGCCATACGCCGCGGCGAAAGCTGGATCTACGACCCCGAGCCGGAGACGGAGATCGTGATCGGGGACATCCTCTTCGCCAGAGGCCACGACGAGGGGGTGCCCCTCTTCCTCGAGATGACGACGGGCAGACCCCAGGTGCCGAAGGCTTACCAGGAGAGCGGCATCGGCCAGCTGGACAGGGCCGTCGACATCATCGTCGAGATGAAGAACAGGTCGGAGCTGGCAGTGGGCCTCGCCTACACCGCCGTCCTCTTCGATAGCGAAGAGGTGGCCATCGAGGTCGAGGAGATCGAGCAGGAGATGGACGAGATGAAGTACGACCTCCAGCGGTGGGTCCTCCAGGCGGCAAAACACGTCGACGACATCGAGAACCTCCGGGGGCTCCTCCACCTCGCCGTCTCGACGGAGATCATCAGCGACGCCGCCCTCAAGATAGCCAACGTCGTCCTCCACGAGATCGAGCCCCACCCAATCCTGGCGATGGCCATGAGGGAGTCGGACGAGGTGATCACCAGGGTCGAGATAGCTGCCGGGGCGGAGATGGACGGAAAGACCCTCGGCGACCTAGACCTGGAGACGGAGACGGGGATGTACGTCCTGGCGGTGAAGCGGGGTGGGAGATGGACCTACAACCCCAAGGCCAGGGTGACCCTGGGTTCCGGCGACCTGATCTTCGCCCGGGGGAGCAAGGGCGGCGAGGAGCTGCTGCGCAAGATGAGCGGCGCGCGGCCGTGAACGTTTTCGTCGACAGCTCCGGCGAAGGGGGACTCGGTGGCTCCACGGACGACCTATGCCCGCCGATCTCGGCTACTCTTTCCTCTTGCCCCTTCTCCGGAGGACTACCGTCGATGTGACGAAGTAGCTGGAGGCGAAGATCGCCGCGGCGAGGAAGGACTCGCCGAGGCTGGGGTTTCCGATCCGGTCGAGGTATAGTGTGTAGACGAGGAAGAATATCATCCCCGCCACCAGGGTCTGGTAACCCACACCCCTCCTTTTGAAGTTCGATAGCATGCTCATGCCCGGGGGTATCCCACCTACAGATACTTCACCCCTTCGTCCTGGACGGCTTGCGCCTCCGAGATCTTGCCGGTCCTGGTCATGTAGAGCCTCGTCCACCAGACGGTGGTGAGGGGCGATATCACCAGGATGCCGACAACGCCGCTCAGGGTGGAGAAGAAGGCGCTGGCCGCCTCAGATCCAGAGAAGGGGACTGCCGCAAACTGGATTGCCATGGAGACCGCCATCACCACGAGCCAGATGAGAAATACGTCCATCTTCTTCGATAGGAAGAACCCTATCCCTCCTTTTATCGCGCCGATGGGGCCGAGATCCTCGACGACGAGGGCGTAGGGTACCATCGCCAGGAGGAGGGATATCAGAAGGGCGTAGGCGATGAGGAGGATTATCCAGAGGAGGAGGGGGCCGAACTCGGGCTCGCTTGCCGCAAGAGCTGCCGATATCTCCGAGATGAAGGGGAGGGAGAGGGCTACGGCCCCGGCTATGATTAAGGCCATCATGATCACCTCCGCCATAAAGAGGCTCAGGTAATGGCGCCTTCCCGAGGCCCACATCTCCTTCAAGGTGGTCTTTCCTTTCAGGGTCGCCTCTCTCGCCATCCCTATGGCTCCGGCGGTGAAGAAGCTGGAGGCCAGGTAGATCAGAAGAACGCCGATGAGGAGGACCGCCGCCGCCATACCCAGGTTAGCAGCGGACTTGAGGAGTTCTGCCAGCTCTTCGGGGGATCCCATCTCCCCTGCCGTGGCGAACGCCTCGGGAGATCCGGTGATCAGAGGATAAAAAGCTACAACCACCGTGAAGATGCCCAGGATCATCATCGCGACGATCATGAGGACGAAGGGGACGGCAAGGTTGAGGTTTTGCCTCCAGGTCTCATAACCCGTCCTTATCAGGGTTCCAATGTCTTCGTACATATGGGGACCGCCTTTGGCCTCGGATGTATAACATTCTTTCGAGAGGTCTTCAGAGGTGGGGTCCTCCGGGAACCTCGGAATTATTCTCGTTTTGGATCTTAGCCCGTCATATCCCAGAGGTCGTCTCCGACGTGGTGTACCGACTTGACCGCCTTTCCTGACCCTCTCATCTCGGGGCCGGGGAGGAGGGCTACGCCGACGGCGAGAGGCTTTCTGTGCTTCTCCTCGACGATCACCACCGGATCTCCGGGTTCGATCTCTGGGTCTGCATCCACGATCCCCGGAGCCATGACGTCGGCTCCGTTGACGATGAAGCTGACGGCTCCGGAGTCCACCACCACTATCTTCTTCTTCGGCTTGAACTCCAGAGCGCCCCGGACGGTGAAGAAAGGTCGCCCCTCCATCATCATGAATATGGGCCTACCCTTCAAGAGGACCAGGTTGAAGTCTTGATCTGTCTCGGCTACCTCAAGAGAGAGCCCTCGCAGATTTCGGGGTTCTTCCAGGAACGGCTCAATCAACCTCAGGATCTTCTTCGACTCGCTCCCCTTGAGGTGGTGCCTGGATTTGATCTTCATAAAACCCCAATTCCCCGACAAGTTTAAATACGCAACGTGCAAGTCTCGCCATAGCTTTTGTCTATCAGACTGGAGAGAGGCCGATGGCTCAGAGACCCCTTGATATTTTAAATGAATCGCTGAACGGGCCCGTAATAGTCAAGCTGAAGGACGGAAGGGCATTTAGAGGAGAGCTTCAGGGCTACGACATCCACATGAACCTGGTGCTCGACAACACCGAGGAGATTGGAGAGGGAGAAGATTCGCAGAAGCTCGGAACGGTCGTAGTCCGAGGAGATAACGTGGTTTACATTTCACCGTGAGGTTAAATAAATGACAAAAGGCACCCCATCCATGGGAAGGCGCCAGAAGAAGACGCACGTCAAGTGTCGTCGCTGTGGCAAGGTATCCTTCAACTTCCATAACAAGGCCTGCGCATCCTGCGGCTTCGGCAAGTCCAAGAGGCTCCGGGGCTACGGCTGGCAGAGATACAGCAGCAACCACGGCGTGAGCTGAGCGGAGGTCCGGGTTGCAGGACAAGTGCGGCGTGGTGGGGATCTCCTCGGGAGATCCGTGTCGCAACGTGGCCAAGTCGATCTATTATGCCCTTTACGCCCTGCAACATCGAGGCCAGGAGTCGGCCGGGATCTCAGTATACGACGGGAAGGTCGTCTGGACCCACAAGGCGATGGGGCTCGTCGCCGAGGTCTTCAACAACGCCCGGATCGAAGCCCTGGGTGGGGCCACCGGCATAGGCCACGTCAGGTACTCTACGGCGGGAGAATCGGCGCTCAAGAACAGCCAGCCCATCCTGGTGAAGTACAGGGAGGGCTCCGTCGCCATCGCCCACAACGGGAACCTCGTCAACGCAGGAAAGCTCAAAGAGGAGCTGGAGGCGGAGGGGGAGGTCTTTCATTCCACCTCCGACACCGAGGTGATCGCCCGCCTCTTCGTTCGGGCGATGCTGGAGCGGGAGGACCCCGCCGAGGCGGTCAGGACGATAATCCGCAAGGCAGTCGGCTCTTACTCCATCGTCATCCTCGCGGGAAATCTCATAATAGCGGTGAGAGATCCCCTGGGGATAAAGCCCCTCTGCGTCGGAAAGACCGACTCCGACATCATCATCGCCTCAGAGTCCGTCGCCATCGACACCCTCAACGGGACCCTGGTGAGGGACGTTCGGCCCGGGGAGATGGTGATAGCCAAAGATGGCGACGTCCGGTTCTACCAGCTATCCCACCAGCAGTGCCCGGCCCACTGCGTCTTTGAGTACATCTACTTCGCCAGGCCCGACAGCATCATGGACGGCAGGCTCGTCTACGACGTCCGGGTCAAGATCGGGGCAGCCCTCGCCGAAGAGCACCCCTGCGACGCGGATACGGTGACGCCCATCCCCGACTCGGGGATCACCTTCGCCGTCGGCTACCACCAGAGATCCGATATAAAGTACCGGGAGTGTCTGATGAAGAACCGCTACATCGGGAGGACCTTCATCATGCCCGGCCAGGAGCTGAGGGAGACGGCAGTCCGGCTGAAGATGAACACCATCCGCCCCAACATCGAAGGGAATAGGATCATCATGATCGACGACTCCATCGTCCGGGGGACGACGAGCCGGCGGATCGTGGACATGGTGAAGTCCGCCGGGGCCGAGGAGGTCCACGTCCGGATCGGAAGCCCGCCCATCCTCGCCCCCTGCTACATGGGAATCGACATGGCGACGAGGGACGAGCTGATCGCCGCCCACAAGACCATCGCCGGGGTCGAAGCGGTGATCGGCGCGGACTCCCTCGGCTACATCAGCCACGAGGGGCTGGTCCGGGCGATCGGCATTCCCCGGGAGAGCCTCTGTATGGGCTGTCTCACCGGGGTCTATCCCGTCGAGATCCCCGGCGAGGTCTGCCGCCTCGCGCAGACGAGGATCACGGAGTACATCGAAGAGTGAACGGTGGGTTACACTTGAGAACTAACATTTTCGAATTTGAGCATACAGAAGTCTGATGCAGGTTTTCTACTTCGACTGCTCTTTAAGTACTTTCAATCTCTCCTCAATTCTACGTTTTAATTCTTCTAGACCTTGGTTATTATTTAGATAAATTATAACTCTATGATGTCTAAGGTCAAACGGTACATCTTCTATATGTTGAGTAATTGGTATTACATGTTTTCCTAATGTGTGAGCAATACCTGCTTCATAAAACACGTTTGGATTTTTGCCTGAAAAATCTACGATAACTATCGACGAACAATATATTAGTTCAAAAATGTCTTGAATAATTATGCTATTGTTCCATATGTCATCAGCCCTTTTACAATCCAAATTCAAACTGTAACACGCAGCTTTTACTGTTTCTATTACATTATTAAAACTCAGATTGAATGGAATCATAATTGAGACCAAGTTAGCTTCGACTGATTTATCAGGTACATCAAAGACAGAAGGTGTAAATGTAATTACTTTCTTGGCTTCATCTGAGCTTATTGAAGTTGAAACGTATCCAGATACAATTTTTTTAAGTTTTACATCATTTGTCAGTCCAGCTTTGACTACAATTAAATTTTTTATCTTCAAAATTTCATTTACCTCCTTAATGGCAGACTCATAATCTCCTGTTGAATTCTTGAAATGAATAGGATTTAATAAATATTCTATAACTTTAATCATTTTGGGTGATGGGAGATCTGGATCGGATTTCTCCTCTTTGTTCAACTCCTCTAAAACATTTGAAACCCACCACCTCCTAGTCGATCCGTCGTGGACGTAATCTAAATCAACACCTCTAAAGAATCTCGTTAGATATGATGATGAACGATACGGGAAATTATCATAAGGAGGGTCACCGCAGATCATTTCCGCTAATGCGTCTAAGATACTAAGATCCATTTTCATGATTAATACCTCCCATAACTACACGGTTGTTACTTACGGTCGCTTTGATGTATGCCTTATATTTTTCCCTTTTCCTCTCTCAATCTTCGCCTCATTTGAGACTTAGTTAGCTTAATCGATATGATTCTTCGCAACGATTTTTTTTATACTCCCAACCATTTCCACAGCCTTTTTCACCTCCCGCCACCTACACCCACCCCATGAGAGCGCTTGCCGTGACCGGAAGGCTCGCCGAGGGGATGGTGAGGGAGGCCGTCGGAGACCGGGCCGACGTCCTGGTGATGGACGTAGACGTAGCCTCCTTCATAACCCCGAAGATGCTCCGGGAGGCTTCGCCCTCGGGCTACGATATAATACTGATCCCGGGGGCGATCACCGCCGACTTCGGCCCCGTCGCCGCGGAGCTGGGCACGATGGTCCGGCTCGGGCCGAAGCACGCCGTCGACCTGCGGAGCGTCTTGCCCCTCCTGGACTCGGTCGAGCTCTCGGCGACCGTCCCCGCCTGCGTCCTGCTGGAGGAGAAGATGAGGTCGGAGGCGCTCTCCGCCATCTCTTCCCTGGAGGCGGGATCTTATGCGCCGTTGTCGATCAAAGGCGTCAAGGTCGGGGGGGGGAGCCGGATGAAGGTCCTCGCCGAGATAGTCGATGCGACCCGCTTCGATGATGCGGCCCTCGCCGGGATCGTCCGCCGATACGAGGGGGAGGGGGCGGAGATGATCGATCTGGGACTGCCTTTGGACACCGAGCCCGCCGATGTGGGTCGAGCTGTCCGGGTGGCCCTGGAAGCGACGGGCCTTCCCGTCTCCATCGACACCCTCCGCCCCGATCTCCTCAGAGCCGGGATCGAGGCGGGCTGCGACCTGGTCCTCAGCCTCGACGGCTCCAATCTTGACGAAGTGGGGCCGGTGGCGGCCGAGGCCGGGGTGCCGGCCGTCATCCTGCCGGGGCCGGAGGCGACCCTTGAGGAGAACCTCCGGCGGGCCCTCGCTCTGGGCGTCTCTGCCATGGCCGACCCGGTCTTGAGCCCGCCGCTTCAGGGGCTCGCCGAGTCGATCTGCAGGTACCGCGACGTTCATCAGGCCTTTCCCGAGGTCCCTCTATTCTTCGGCGCAGGGAACGTGACGGAGCTCCTCGACGCCGATTCCCCCGGAGCCAACGGGCTCCTCGCCGCCATCGGGGCGGAGGTGGGGGCGAGCGTCCTCTTCACCCCCGAGTACAGCGAGAAGGCCCGCGGCAGCATCCGGGAGCTTCGGAGGGCAAGCGAGATGGTCCATCTCGCGGGCGCGAGAGGGACCCCCCCCAAAGATCTGGGGGTCGACCTCCTCGTCCTCAAGGAGAAGCGCCGCCGCCCCGAGGCGGAGATGCCGGAGGAGTTTGTTGTGGTGGAGGCTTGCGGCCGCGGTGGCGGCGGAGGTGAGGGGGTTGACGGAGTAGACGGAGACGCAACCGTCGCCGGCGGCGGCCGCCGGATGGAGATGGACCCCGCCGGAAGCTTCAGGATCGGCGTCGCGAAAGGAAAGATCGTCGTCATCCACGACGCAGTCACCCTGGTGGGCGGGTCGGCCCGGGACCTCCTGGCGGAGATCGTCGACCGGGGGCTCATCACCCGCCTCGACCACGCCGGATACCTCGGCCGGGAGCTGGAGCGGGCCCAGACCGCCATCGTCCTTGGGAGGAGCTACTCCCAGGACGAGCCGCTATTTTCGACAAAGAATTAAATAAGATCGGGTCGTCCACCGACCCCTGATGAATCAGAGATCATGGGCCATTACAGTGGCGGTCTTCATCGCTGGCATAATGATATTCTCCACCTTCGCCGGCTTCGTCATGCGGGACGGTGGGCCCGTCGAGACCGTCTCCCGAGGGGCCTGGAACCCATCGGACTTCGGGGTCGGAGGAAGGCTCATCAGCTGGGACTTCGATGGCGTCGGTGACGCTCTGGGGATGTATCCGCAGGACCTGGTCTTCGCCTTCTGGATCGACATGACAGCCTCTGAGTATCTCAACGAGGCTGCGGCCCTCTCCCTTCCGCTGACTGTGGGCCTCACCTATAGAGATCAGGTGAACCTCTACCCAGAACCGATAGACAGGTTATCCTGGGGGCTCTTTCGAGACGAGATTGTGGAGTTCCACTGGACGAAGCCCGCCCGCATTGGAGTTGAAAGCCTCGCAATACTCTACAACGGATACCAGATGATACCCCTGGGGACGACGGATATCTTCACCGTCATGGGAACTCCCGTCCTCTTCGGAGGCGAGCCCTCCGTCAGGACGATCCTGGACGTCTTGGCGGGCCAAGCCCCCACCACCGATGAGTTCGTCCTCCCTTACGATGAGGTTGACACCCTTCAGATATCATCTCTCGGAAAGGACGTCGTCGATAACCCCGGATTCGTGCCGCCCCTGGGCGGAGTTTACCTTGAGTCCTACCTGGGAGTGAGCCCTTACGAGGGCGGCTATTACTTGACGGCAAAGTACCTATCACTTCGCGGCGAAAGCGAGAGGAGGGTCTTTGATCTGGCGAGGGATTACGCCCTTGAGATATCTTCTGCTGACGGGATCACGGCGGTCTCGGGATCGGTGGAAACCCAGAACCTGGCAGAGACGCTTGGAGCGTTCGTCGCTCCATAGCGCAACCTTTTTAGCTGGGAAGCGGCCCCCATCAGCTAAGCCGTTTGGGGCGACTTTTGCGATGAATGATGACGGGCACCGCCCTGAAGGAGAATAAATTATGGCAAGACCGATATACGTAAGATTTGACGTTCCAGCCGACCTGGCCTCCAAATCCCTGGAGGCGATCGAGCTGGCTCGCGATACTGGAAGGCTCAAGAAAGGGACCAACGAGACGACCAAGGCCATCGAGCGCGGCATAGCAAAGCTCGTGGTGGTGGGCGAAGACGTGGAGCCTCCTGAGATCGTGGCCCATATCCCGCCGCTCTGCGAAGAGAAGAAGACTCCTTACATCTACGTCAAAAAACAAAGCGAGATCGGCGCTGCTTGCGGCATGAGGGTTAAAAGCGCGGCCGTGGCCATCCTTGAGCCGGGAAAGGGTAAGGACGTTTTGGACGAGATAGTTCAGAAGGCCCAGGCCCTGAAGTAGGGGTGTAGCTGATGGCAGACGATTGGGACGGAGTTCCCGCCGAAGTCATAGAGATCATAGGCAACACCGGGATGCACGGTGAGGCCACCCAGATCAAGTGCAGAATTCTGGAGGGCAGCAACAAAGGGCGCATCATCACCAGGAACTGCATGGGCCCCATCAGGATGGGGGACGTTCTGATGCTGCTGGAGACCGCCAGAGAAGCCAAGAAGCTTACCACCAGGTGAGGTCTCATGGAAGAGAGAAAGTGCTCCTTTTGCAACCGGAATATCGAGGCCGGAACAGGGAAGATCTACGCCAAGAGGGACGGCACCGTATTCTATTTCTGCTCGTCCAAATGCGAGAAGAACATGACCAAGCTCCGCAGAGTCCCAAGAAGGATCGAGTGGGCGATCAAAGGGTGGTAGGGCTTGGAGAGGACCTTCGTCATGATCAAGCCCGACGGCGTCCAGCGGTGCCTGGTGGGCAAGATCGTCCAGAGGATAGAGGCGAAAGGGCTGAAGATAGTTGCCATGAAGATGAGGACCATCCCCCTCGACGTCGCCGAGGAGCATTACGTCGAGCATAAGAAGAAGCCCTTCTTCGGTGACCTCGTCGGCTTCATCACCTCAGGCCCCTCGGTTCCGATGGTGGTGGAGGGCAAAGACGCCATCTCCGAGGTGAGGAAGATGAACGGGGCGACAAACCCCACGAAAGCCCAGCCTGGGACCATCCGGGGAGACTTCGGCCTCGACATGGGGCGGAACGTAATTCACGGCTCCGACTCGCCGGAGTCGGCGGCAAGAGAGATCGCCCTCCACTTCGAAGAATCCGAAATATCCAGATACACCAGGATAGATGAGGCCTGGCTCTACGAGTGAGCCGGGGATACGTCAAGCTAGATTTCCATGGAGGCGGCCACATCGCAGCCTTTGGAACTGACGGGGTCCGGATGTGATCGGTCATGAAGCAGAAATCGAGGAAGGCGAAGAAGGCGAAGGGTCAGGCCGAGTCCAACCTGAGAACCCCCATCGTCTGCGTGATGGGCCACGTGGACCACGGCAAGACGACCCTCCTCGACAAGATCAGAGGGACCACCATAGCCGACGGCGAGGCGGGAGCTATAACCCAGCACATCGGAGCCACCGAGATCCCCCTGAACGTCATCAAGGATGTCTGCGGACCGATATATAGAGGCGACTTCCAGATCCCGGGCCTCCTATTCATCGACACCCCCGGCCACCATTCCTTCACCTCCCTGCGGAGCAGGGGCGGATCTCTCGCCGACCTCGCCATCCTCATCGTCGACGTCAACGAGGGGTTCCAGCCCCAGACTATAGAGTCGATAAATATCCTCAAACGCTACCGCACACCCTTTGTGGTGGCAGCGAACAAGATCGACAGGATCTCAGGATGGCAGCCGGTGAAAGGGGCGCCCCTCGCCGCGACCCTCAAAGCCCAGAGTGAGAGGGTCCGCGGAGACCTGGACAACCGGATCTACGAGCTGATAGGGGAGCTTTACAAATACGGCTTCAACTCTGATCGGTACGATCGGATCAGCGACTTCACCAAGAACGTGGGGGTAGTGCCGGTCAGCTCCATCTCCGGGGAGGGGGTCCCCGACCTTCTGATGGTCCTTTTGGGGCTCGCCCAGAAGTTTTTGAAGGAGAACTTGATGATCAGGGCCAGCGGCCCCGGGGTCGGGACAATCCTGGAGGTGAAGGAGGAACGAGGCCTTGGGACCACCCTTGACGTCATCCTCTATGACGGCGAGTTTCGGGCCGGAGATACCATCGTCGTGGGGACCCTCAAAGAGCCGATCGTCACCAAGATCAGGGCGCTCCTGAAGCCCAGGCCCCTCTCGGAGATCAGGAGCGAAGAGCGGTTTCTTCCGGTGAAGCACGTAGCAGCCGCCAGCGGCGTAAAGGTATCGGCCCCTCGAATTGAGAGCGCCCTTGCAGGCTCCACGGTTAGGGTGGTGAGCGAGGCCGAAGACGTCGATCTGGTGGCAGAGGAGATCAAGTCGGAGCTGGAGACGGCGAGGATAGATACCGAGAACGTGGGGGTGATCATCAAGACCGACACCATCGGATCTCTCGAGGCGCTGGTCGGCGAATTGGAGTCCAAGGAGATACCGATCCACGCCGCCGACGTCGGCCCCATCACAAGAAGGGACGTCATCAGGGCGGCAGCGATCCAAGACCCCCTGTACTCTGCGGTACTGGGTTTCAACGTCAAGATCCTCCCCGACGCCCTCTCCGAGGTCCAGAAGAGCGACGTGTCGATCTTCCTCTCCGACGTCATCTACACCCTCATCGAGAACTACGACGACTGGGTCGGCGACCAGAAGATGAGGATGGAGCAAGAGAGGCTCCAGGCGGTGATAAGGCCCGGGATGATCAGGATCATCCCAGACTATGTCTTCAGACAGTCCAAGCCCGCGGTCGTCGGGGTCCAGGTGGTGGGCGGCCAGATCACAAACAGCGTCACCCTGATGAGGGAGGACGGTGCCGTCGTCGGGACGGTGAAGGGCGTCCAGATGAGCGGCGAGAACGTCGGATCCGCCAGCGTCGGAAAGGAGGTGGCGGTCTCAATAGACGGGCCCACCGTCGGCCGCCAGATCCACGAGGGCGACATCCTCTACGTCAACATCCCCGAGCGGCACGTCAAGATCATCGAGGCCGAGCTGAAGCAGAGGTTCTCCGAGGACGAACTGGAGGCTCTGGAGAAGTTTCTGGAGATCAAGAGGAATAAAGACCCCTTCTGGGGTCGATGATCCTCTCGATCCTCTTCATGAAGCCGAAAGCTCCATAGAAACTCCTGATCCAAGGTCTCTATCGAAAGCCCATCCATCGGCGATCCAATCGCCCTTTTGCGCCGACATTTTGGAGGGGGGGGGCAGAAGGACGGGCCCCTCGGTACCTCCGGCCAGAAACATTATATATTTTTGTTTGATATCCCAGTCTGGGGCTGGACCTCAACCGACGGAGGGGATAAGGTCGGACCGATTTCGACCGGAGAAGGGCAGAAGGGATGAGCGAGTTCGACCTTTTAATCCCATCGAAGAGTCCGGATCCCAAGAGATGTGGCGGCGTTGAGCGGTGGAGAAGGTATGATCGCCGGCGGTGGATATCGCATCATCCGGTCGAAGATCTCTGGATAGATCTGCAATAACAAAGGTAGGACGAGAGGATAGAGGGTGATATTGAGATGAGGACATCCGTTGTGCTTTTAGGGCTGATGGCCTTGGTACTTCCGTTGGTCGCCCCGGCGGGCGGCCAGGTCGAATTCGCCTTTGGAGAGGAGGGGGCCCAGGAACGGTTCGAGAAGGGGATAGGCGGCCCCTGGATCGTCAGCGAGAAGGAGGATAGAGGTTGGCACCCCTTCACCTTCACCAAAGCTGAGTTTCCCGACTTCAGGACCGCGTTCCAAAAGGAGATAGAGGAGGCGAAGGGCGACCTCGACGATCTCGCCCTTCTGGGTTACGTATCGATAGTCAGCGGCAACTTGACGGTGGCAGACCCTGTGGAGGGCGGGTTTACGATATCCCAGCTTGCAGGAACTTACCCGATATACGGGATCGTAGACGAGGAGGAGGGGCTCAAGGCCCTTTATATCGACCTGGCGCCGGATGATCAGGTCGCCTGATCTGAGGATCAACGATCTGAGGATCAGTTTTCTATTTTTCTCCGGCGTTCGAGGGTTTTTCGATCTTAAAACTTCATATCTATTGTGAACTCGTCTCAAAAAGATATAAATCGCCGGGGATGACTCTTTTGTCCGGAGGCAAAAAAGAGATGGTAACATCGTCCAGCAAGGATAAGGTGTTTGAGGCGATCGAATCAAAGGGCGTCAAGTTCGTAAGATTGTGGTTCACAGACATTCTGGGGCTCCCCAAGAGCTTTGCTATCTCTCCATCGGAGCTGGAAGGGGCTTTTGAGGAGGGCATGGGCTTCGACGGCTCGTCGATCCAGGGGTTCGCCCGGATCGAAGAGAGCGACATGGTAGCTAAGCCCGACCCCGAGACCTTTTCGATCCTCCCCTGGAGGGCGAAGGAGGGTCAGAACGTCGGGAGGGTGTTCTGCGACATCCTCCAGCCGGACGGAAGCCCTTACGCCGGCGACCCAAGGTACGTCTTGAAGAGGAACCTTGCGGCTCTGAAGGATATGGGCTACGACCTCTACGTCGGCCCGGAGCTGGAGTACTTCTACTTCAAAGACGACCGAGGGACCGATATCCTGGACAAGGGCGGCTACTTCGACGCCATGACGACGATGGACGCGGGGAGCAACCTGCGGCGGGACACGATCCTGACCCTGGAATCGATGGGGATCAACGTCGAGTACAGCCACCACGAGGTCGCCCCCTCCCAGCACGAGATAGATCTCCGCTACCAGGAGGCGCAGAAGATGGCCGACATCGTCATGACCTACAGGATCGTCGTCAAGGAGATAGCCCAGCAGCACGGCTACTACGCCACCTTCATGCCGAAACCGATCTTCGGGGAGAACGGGACGGGGATGCACGTCCACCAGTCGCTCTTCAAAGGGGGCAGAAACGCCTTCTTCGACCCCGACGACGGATACAACCTCTCAGATTTGGGCAAGCACTACATAGCGGGTCTTCTGAAGAACGCTCCCGTCATCACGGCGGTGACGAACCAGTGGGTCAACTCCTATAAGAGGCTCGTCCCCGGATACGAGGCTCCAGTCTACATATCCTGGGCGAGGAGGAACAGGTCGGCCCTCGTCCGGATGCCGATGTACAAGCCCGGAAAAGAGAACGCCACCAGGGTCGAGTATCGGAGCCCGGACCCAGGCGCCAATCCCTACCTCGCCTTTGCGGTGATGCTCGCCGCCGGGATGGACGGGGTCAAGAACAAGTACGAGCTTCCCGAGCCGATCGAGCGGGACATATTCAAGATGACCGAGGCGGAGAAGGAGAAGGCCGGGATCATGTCCCTCCCCGGAAGCCTCATCGAGGCTCTGGCCCTAACCGAGAATAGCGACCTCATGAGAGAGGCGCTGGGCGAGCATGTCTTCACCAACTTCATAGCGTCGAAGAAGGTGGAGTGGGACGAGTACAGGACCGATGTCAGCAAGTGGGAGATCGAGAAGTATCTGCCTCTGCTTTAGGCGGCCAGACCGGCGAAGCTGACGGCAAACTCCGTCGTCCGGATCGATGGGGAAAACACCCTCCGGACGACCACCCCTTTTTCGCAGAAGGTATTTTTGAACTCGGCTGTTCTTCTATCGACGGTCTGTGGGGCTCTTTTATCTTCATTTAGTCAAGTATTCGTTATGAAAATTTCATATATCTTAGGATTTTGGCATATTAAAACATAAATATGCTTATTAAATAGACGCCTTTCTCTCAATTCATGAATCTGCCTTTGCGCGCGATCTTCCTGTTGGCCGCGCTCTTTGGGATCGTGGGGAACGTCGCTGCCGAGTCTGAGATAAACTCTGCCGACAACGCCTGGGTCCTCTTCAGCGCCGCCCTCGTCCTTCTCATGATCCCCGGGGTGGGGCTCTTCTACGGAGGGATGGTCAGAAAGAAGAACGCCATATCGACGATAATATTCAGCTTTGCGATCATGGGGACGATAAGCCTCCAGTGGATCCTCGTCGGGTACACCCTCGCCTTCGGCACCGACATCGGTGGCGTCATCGGCGGCCTGGATCATCTGGGCCTCCGGGGGGTGGGGATGGAGGCGATGGAGGGATTGACCATACCCTCCCTCACCTTCATGATATTCCAGGCGATGTTCGCCGTCATCACCGTCTCCCTGATCACGGGGAGCTACGTCGAGAGGATCAAGTTCAGCTCATTTCTCGTCTTCTCCCTCGCCTGGGCGACCCTCGTCTACGATTCCATAGCCCACTGGGTCTGGGGTGGCGGCTTCCTCTCAGCCATGGGGGCCCTCGACTTCGCCGGCGGGATCGTCGTCCACATCAGCGCCGGGGTCTCTGCTCTCGCGATAGCGATGGTCATCGGTCCCAGGAGGGGCTTTGGGAGGGACCCGATGGAGCCCCACAACATACCCACCACAGTTCTGGGGGCGGCCCTCCTCTGGTTTGGGTGGTTTGGGTTCAACGCTGGGTCAGCCTTAGCCGCCGATGGGATCGCAGCCAACGCCTTCGTCGCCACCAACACCTCCGCCGCCGCTGCGGCGACGACCTGGATGTTCCTCTCCTGGCGGGACCGGGCGCCGAGCGCCCTGGGGATCGTGACGGGGGCGGTGGCGGGGCTTGCGGCAATAACGCCTGCCGCCGGGTTTGTTACCCCCATCGCCGCGGTGCCGATAGGCGTAGGTGCCGCCGTCGTCGGCTACTATGCGATCCTCTTCATCCGGGGCGGCAGGAGGGTCGACGACTCCCTGGACGTCCTCGCCTGCCATGGGATCGGATCGACCTGGGGGGTCGTAGCCACCGGAATCTTCGCCTCCATCGGCGCCTCGGGCCTCCTGGCGGGCAACCCCTCCCAGCTCTTCGTCCAGACGGCGGCAGTCGTCATAGTCTGGGTCTACTCCTTCGTCGCCACCTTCGTGATCGCAAAGGCGGTGGATGCGGCCATGGGCCTTCGGGTCGGTAACGACGAGGAGGCGGTGGGCCTCGACATCAGCCAGCACGGTGAGGGGGCTTACGTCTGAAGAGCTCGGTGAAGATGGAGGGGTTGGAGGTTGTAGTTCGAAGCGGATCGAGGAGGATTCTGAGATGAAGAAGGTTGAGGCGATAATAAGGCCCGAGAGGCTCAGCTCGGTGAGAAAGGTTCTGGACAAAAACGGCTTTCCCGGCATGTCGGCGACGGAGATCAAGGGGCGGGGCCGCCAGAAAGGGGTATCCCTCCAGTGGCGGGCCGGGGACTACAAGGTGGAGTTTCTCCCGAAGGTGAAGCTGGAGGTGGTGGTGGAGGACGAAGACGCCGACCGGCTCATCGACCTCATCTGCGATGCCGCCCACACCGGCGAGGCGGGGGACGGCAAGATCTTCGTCTACCCGGTGGTGGACGTCATCAGGGTGAGGACGAGGGAGAGAGGGTCGGGGGCAGTCTAGTCGCCCCTACCCCGCGACCGACTCGCCGGCGGCGCCGGGGGCGCGGGATCGCCCTCCTCTTCGTGGCCCTGGGGGGGGTGAGGGCTCCTTTATGGTCCTCGGGATCGGGGGGGGCTGGTGAGAAGGTTGGCTTATCCGCTCGTCCTCTGGACGGCGGGGTTTTTGGGGGGGGGCGTTTGATGGGGCCGGCGGGAAGGATGGGGGGCGGGGGATCAAGGATTTGGGGTATGGTTCTGTTATCGATTCGGCGAAATCTCAAATTGATCCTCCAGTCCGGCTGACCTTGTCTGGCGTTGCGACCAAGAGCCAGGTTGCTACATAAGGGCGGCAAAGGATATTAGCTGAAGGATCGGGTGGAGAATGAGAATAAAGAGAAGCAATATTTCTTGGGTGTAGGATTTGATGATGAGCTGGAACAAGATGTCGACAATATCAAAGTGGCTTGCCGAATGGTCTCATTTTTTTGCCTCCTGTCGGTATGCAGTCGCGTTTAGTCGGATCAGATCTAATAGACCCTGGTACGAAATCTTCGACAGTTGGTATCATGTCTTCGAAACCTCTGATATCCAGTAAATCCATATCTAACGCTGTAAATAATACGGTCTTAAGCTTTTCAATTGATGCCTCTATATTTAACTCACTCCAAAATGCATCTTCCAAAAACCCTAATTTATCCTGTAATTGTCCAATTTTATCTGGCGACAGAGTGTCCTCTATTTTACTTAGTTCATAAGCAGCTATAACTTGTATTAAGATCTGCACGATAGGGTTTTTTAGATTTAGAAGTCTCCATCCATATGCAAAGGATTTGTCAAAGGGCGGTGGAAATTCGATAAAAGTAGGAATAGTAGTTTTCATAATAAATATATTTCGTTCGACAGGAGTGAGCAAAATCGGATTACTGACAGCTTTTTCAAATATTTGCTTAATATCCGTTTCACCTTCAGATGAGTCCACCGGGCAGAAAACCCTCTGAATTAAAGGTGGATCGCCTTCCCATGGTGGTTCCAGGAAACGGACAAAAGTAAACCTATGAGATTCTTCGAATGGAATCTCCATAAGTCGATCTGCTATAAAATTTTGCATGCTTGATACCTCGGAACTTGCTCTAATGAGCACCCGTTCTCCAGTCCAGTCAACTAGGGTAGAATGGCAATGGTTCCCGTAAATTATATTCTTCCAATCTATATATTCTTCATCGAAATTATCCGGGATCATGTTAATATTATTTCCACGAACCTCACCTAATTCCAAAACGCTGAATCGTCCTCCGGCTTCTAAAAAAAGTACTGGCCAACGATCTTGTGGAAACATATTCCACAATTCTTTAGCAGATATATTATGATACAAGCAAATACGAATCATCTGATAAAAACGTTTGAGGGGTTCTAAAGAAAGTAATTCATTCAAGAATTTCTCAAGTACTTTTTGGGAATGGGCTTTTAGAATTGGTTTATACCATTGTTCGGCCCCTCCCAAAATCTGATCTCTTGCTAAATTAATTCCAACGAATTTCTTCTTTTCCAGGTTTACTACAAGTCTTGCCGACGGTAAAAGTTGAAAATCATTATCAAATAAATATGATTCAGGTGACGATTCTGTAGGCAACAGTATTCCATCCCTATAAACAACGGATTTAATGTTATGAGTTGAGCTGCGGCTCAAACCAATGTTACCTAAATTTCCTCCATACTTCCTCCAATTAAAACTCGGGCGTACCATTTGACCCGAAGGCTTACCTCGAACTAACACATTCTCGCTCCAATAACTGATATCAACTTCATCATTTATAGGGACCAAATATGTCAACGATCCCTCATAATCTTCAAGACCTAAGTCTGATCTTATGTTGAAATGCTCTTCCCTAAGTAGTTCACGAGCATTATGCAAATCTTGTGGAACTATAGCTTCAGATAACGGGTAACTCAGATCGCGCTGGTGTATTTTGAACTCGGGGCCAAACCGCTCGCGTGCTGCATTGGGATCTTGGTCGGGATGGAGAATTATAGTTTTTTTGCTCTCTTCGGAAATAACGATGGGGAATTCTACAAATCCGGCCAAGGTAGAGAGATATTCAGTCACTTTAAGAGGCTTGAAGGATCCATATTTTTCATCGGAGTCTGGAATCTTGCTGGCTTTGACGAATACTCTGACAGTTGTTCCGATTATATCGGAAATCACATGAGGTAGTGATTCGATACGAAATTGTCTGCTGGGATCAGGAATTTTAATCTTCAGGGGTCCGCTCTGTGGTGGGAGCATGGGATCCTTATAAGTATCTATCTCTATTCGATCTGCAACCATAAAACAGCTCAGGATACCAATCCCAAACCGGGAAATGGGGTCCATCTCTAGCCCCTCGCGCTCAAAATCTGAGCTTATATAGTAGCTCTTCCCGGCTACTGCTAGATAATTTTTGACAATATATTCGTCCATGCCGATGCCATCATCCGTCCAGGTAACGATTGCATCACCGTCATCTTGATGCTCCACATTTACCCGAATAACCCCCAAGTTTCCCGGCTCGTAGCCCGCATGTTTCTCGATTATATTTCGTCTCATACGAATGGCGTCGATGCTGTTCTGAAGAAGCTCCCTGAGGAAAACGTACGGATCTCCCTGGTAGATCTCGTCACCGAGAATTCGGAACATTTGGTTGCGATCAAACTCGAATCTGATTGAAGTTTTCTTAAATCCTTTTGCTGCGACACGCCAATCGATGTGATACAAGTCGAGCTTGTGATTGGGATCATACATCTGCGCCAGCAAGTCATTACAGCCTCTGAGCTGATCTTCACAATAGATCCGGAGGTCTTCAAGAGCAGCATAAACTTCATGATGATCGGTGCTGCCATCCACGCGAATAACTCGACCATTTAGATAAGGTGGACATGTCACCGGCCTGAGAGCACGATGTTTTTTCCACTCCATCTTAGATTGCGGGTCTCTTGGAGCGACGAATTTCCAGATAACGTAGGGCGTGCGATCCTCAGCTAGGTCGAGCAGATCGATGAGACGAAGGTAAACGGCCAAAGCCCGTAGATTTACGTTTTCACGCGCAACAGAGAAGTTTGGTGGGTAAGAATCGTAATCCTGAAGAGCTTCAAAGCTAAGCCAGTGACCTTCACATACTCGCGATGCTGCATCAGCCACTCCCCCATCAATCTCCTCGAAAAATCTCCTGACTCTTTCTCCGCTACGAAGTGCGTGAGTCTCTCGGACATAATCACGCCATATCTCTATTGTGATATCCTCAGCCGAAACTTCTCCCTTCATTGCTAACTGCTTATCGCGGGCAAATCTCTTAAAACGACTACGCTCATCAGGTAAAACCCACAAATCATCTAAGTTTTTCTCTTCTGGAATTTTTCCGGTGATGATATACTCTTTTTCATCTAAGCCGACAGCCATCCCCCAATCGTGTCCATAAAGAGATACTGCCAGCACGAATAACTCTGTGGAGTTCATCGCTTCAAATCGTTCTCTTCCTAAAACAGTATCGGCAACAAAGAAAAGTTTTTTGATATGATATTCTTCGTCGTGTGGTGTAAATTCTGGAAATAGCTCATTTATCTGGCGAACTTCACCGCTTATTCTTCTACAAAAATCGTCTAACTTGCTGAATACATTGAAACTCGTATCACTCCTATGACCCACTTTTTCAGCTAATACTCTTATCAGTTCGCAGTCAGGTAATGTCTTCATAATTTCAATTTCGACCATGGACCACCACTATGATCAGCTATCTTCTCCTTCACCCATTTAGAATTAACCGCCGAATTAGCCGAAACTATTTTTCAATGAAATAGAGCTAATGAAAAAACCAATATGCTGCTCAGGCATAATTAAGTTTGAAGTTTTTCTAGCATCCATATCCAACTAAACTATCCCTAATACGCCTTGGATATCTGCGACGACCTCACCTACGCCGCGTTTCCGAGATATTACCCCCACCCCAAAACCCCCATCCCACCCCTTTTCCTCCTTCATAACTATTATGAACCTTTCTCAACCATTCTCAAATACCTATAAACCCTTTATTGAGACCACTTCATGTTTGCACGCATCGTCGATCCGGCATCCAATCGGGCCGATGAAAGGCGTTTGAGGTTATCATGGATCGGAAGAGAAGAAGCCGTAGAGAGCTTTACACCAAGGAGATCTGTGCCTGCTCCATCTTCGGGGCGATGAACCGGGAAGGCGACCGGTTCACCGGAGAGGGGGTGATGAAGGCGATAGCCAGCATGAGGGTCCGGGGCAACGGCCTCGGCGGCGGCTTTGCAGCCTACGGCATATACCCCGACCACCGGGACCTCTACGCCTTCCACCTCATGTTCACAGGCCCCACGGACGTGGCGAGAAGGGCGGCCAAGAAGGAATTGGAGGCTTTCCTCGCCCGGAAGTTCGACGTTTACTTCGACGAGGAGATCCCCACCGACGAATCGGTCTTCGTCAGGGACCCGCCCCTCCTCTGGAGGTACTTCGTCCTCCCTCGAAAGGAGGGGGAGGATGAGGCGACGGCCGACGGGGACTACATGGTCTCCCAGATTATGGCGGTGAACACCAAGATCGAGAACGCCTACGTCTTCAGCTCCGGAAAGAACATGGGCTGCTTCAAGGGCGTCGGCTACCCCGAGGAGATCGGCGAGTACTTCATGCTCGACCGGCTCTACCGGGGACATACCTGGACCGTCCACGGCCGCTTCCCGACGAACACCCAGGCCTGGTGGGGCGGAGCCCACCCCTTCGGCCTGCTGGACACCACCGTCGTCCACAACGGCGAGGTCTCCAGCTACGGGACGAACCGCTGGTACCTGGAGATGTACGGCTACGCCTGCACCCTCCAGACCGACACCGAGGTGATCGCCTACGCCGCGGATTTGCTCATGAGGAGGCAGAAGCTCCCCATCGAGATCGTCGCCAAGATCCTGGCGCCGCCGATATGGAATGCCATCGACCGGATGGACGAGAAGGAGAAGAAGCTTCTGACGACCCTCCGGATGGCTTACGGGCCGCTCTTGATGAACGGCCCCTTCGCCGTCATCATCGGGGAGACGGGCCGGATGATCGGCCTCACCGACCGGATCAGGCTTCGCCCCCTCACGGCGGCTACGAAAGGGGAGATGTTCTACATCTCCAGCGAGGAGGCGTCCATCAGACTGATATCACCGAAGCTCGACCGGGTCTGGACCCCAAAGGGGGGCGAGCCGGTCATCGGCGAGATTAAGAGCATGAATAAGATGAAGAGGGTTTGTTGATGAGATCATTCGTCTTTCCAGAGTTTTCGATCATCAGGGACGAAGAGAGGTGCGGCTCGTGCCGCGGCTGCGAGAGGCAGTGCGCCTTTGGGGTCCATACCTACGACCCGGTCACCGACCGGCTGACCTCCGACGAGCAGAAGTGCGCCGGCTGCCAGAGGTGCGCCATCTTCTGCCCCGAGAAGGCGATAGTCGTCCGGCCCTCTCCGTCGTTCTACCGCCCCAACGCCTCCTGGTCCCGCGAGAAGATCGAGGACCTGAAGAGGCAGGCGGAGACGGGAGGGGTCCTCCTGACGGGCTGCGGCTCCGACAAGCCCTTCAGAATCTACTGGGACCACATCGTCCTCAACGCATCCCAGGTGACAAACCCCTCGATAGACCCCCTCCGGGAGCCGATGGAGCTTCGCACCTTCCTGGGGAGAAAGCCCGACATGCTCGACATCAGGGCCGAGGATGGGGACGTGGAGATCAGAACCGAGATCTCACCCAACCTGACGGTGGAGACCCCCATCCTCTTCTCGGCGATGTCCTACGGGGCGATCAGCTACAACGCCTTCCGGTCTCTCGCGACGGCCGCCTGCAAGTCGGGGACCTACTTCAACACCGGCGAGGGCGGCCTCCCCCGGGAGATGAGGGACGAGTTCGGTCGGTGCGCCATCGTCCAGGTAGCCAGCGGCCGGTTCGGGATCGACGCCGAGTACCTCAACTGCGCCCAGGCGGTGGAGATCAAGGTGGGGCAGGGGGCGAAGCCCGGGATAGGCGGCCACCTCCCCGGAGAGAAGGTCTCCCTCGCCGTAGCGGAGACGAGGATGATCCCCCAGGGGACCGACGCCATCTCCCCGGCGCCACATCACGACATCTACTCGATAGAGGACCTATCGACCCTCATCACCGCCCTCAAGGAGGTCACAAACTACGAGAAGCCCATCTCCGTCAAGATCGCCGCCGTCCACAACTTCGCCGCAATAGCCTCGGGGATCGTCCGGGCCGGCGCCGACATCATCGCCATCGACGGCCTTCGGGGCGGGACCGGAGCCGCACCCAAGGCGATCAGGGACAACGTGGGGATACCGACGGAGCTGGCCATATCCTCCCTCGACCGGAGGCTCCGGGAGGAGGGGATCAGGAACCAGTGCTCCATCATAGCCGCCGGCGGGATCCGGTGCAGCTCCGACGTCGTCAAGGCGATCGCCCTCGGCGCCGACGCCGTCTACATAGGTTCTGCGGCGCTGATAGCCATGGGGTGCACCCTCTGCCAGAAGTGCTACACCGGCAAGTGCAACTGGGGGATATGCACCCAGGACCCCCGGCTATCCGGGAGGCTGAACGTTGAGATCGCCTCGATGAGGCTCAGCAACCTCATATCCGCCTGGTCTCACGAGATCCGGGAGATGTTGGGAGGGATGGGGATCAACGCCCTCGAGAGCCTCCGCGGAAACCGCGACCATCTCCGAGGGGTGGGGCTCTACGAGTGGGAGCTGGACGTCCTCGGCATCAAAGGAGCCGGAGAGTGATAAACAAATGGCTAAAGCTTTTGTATTAGAGCCGGGCGTCAGGGCAGGTCCGTCCGGGGGGATGGGGGCTGCCGTCATCGACGCCGCGTCCCTTGAGACGAGAGAGCTGAACGACAGGCTCCGGGAGCTGATGCTATCCGGCGCCAGAAGGGTCCAGATATCTAACGTTTGCGGTCAAAGGTACATAGGAACCCGCCTCTACACCCCTGAGCGGCTGAAGATGGAGATCGAGGTCTTGGGCACCGCCGGAAACGACCTCGCCGCCTTCCTCTCCGGCCACAAGATCACCGTCCACGGCAACGCCCAGGACGGCGTCGGAAACACCATGGACTCCGGGGAGGTGATCGTGAGGGGCAGGGCCGGAGACGTCCTGGGCTTCTCCATGCGGGGAGGCGAGATCTACATCCGGGACGGCTGCGGCTATCGGGCCGCCCTCCACATGAAGGAGTACCAGGGGAAGAGGCCGGTACTGGTCGTCGGCGGCGGGTGCCAGGACTTCCTCGGCGAGTACATGGCAGGAGGGGTCGTCATCGTCCTGGACCTCGAAGGCGAGATCCACGATGCCAGCTTCATAGGGACCGGGATGCACGGCGGCGTGATATACCTCCGGGGGACCGTCGAGGGGTCTCAGGTGGGCGACCAGGTGGATATATCCCCCGCGGAGGAGGCGGACATGGAGGTCCTCGAAGTTTACGTCTCCCGGTTCCTGGAGCGCTTCCCCGAGGTGGAGATGACCAAAGAGGAGATCCTCGCCACCCACTTCACCAGGCTCACCCCTCGGTCGAAGAGGCCTTACGGCGGTCTTTACGCTTACTAGATGGGGGTTTGGATGACAATGGTCCGCATTCCAACGGTCTGCCCTTACTGTGGTGCAGGCTGTGGATTTTTCGTTGAGGTCGAGAAGGGGCGCGCCACCGGGATCGCTTACATGCCCGGCCACCCCGTCAGTGAGGGTTCCCTCTGTTCCAAGGGGAACGCGGCCCTGGAAATCCTCTGCCACCAGGAGAGGCTCAAATCCCCCCTCAAGAGGAAGGCAGAGGGGTGGGCGGAGATCTCCTGGGATGAGGCGGCGGAGATGGTGGCCCGGGGGATGGGCGAGACGATCAAAAATGACGGGCCGGGGAAGGTCGCCCTCCTCGCCTCCTCCAAATGTACCAACGAGGAGAACTATCTCATAGAGAAGCTCGCCCGTCTTCTGGGCACCCCCCACATCGACAACTGCGCCCGCCTCTGTCACGCCCCCTCGGTGGTGGGGCTGAACCGGACCCTGGGAGCGGCGGGGATGACAAACCCCATCCCCGACATCGCCGACTCTCAGTGCATATTCATCATAGGGTCTAACCTCGCCGAGAACCATCCCATCATATCCCGCTGGATTCACCGTGCTCGGGATCGTGGGGCGGTGGTGATCGTCGCCGATCCCAGGGAGACGCACACCTCCTGGATGGCGGACCAGTTCCTCCAGCTGGCGCCAGGAACGGACGTGGCGCTCTTGAACGGGATGGCTCAGGTTATAATAGAGGAGGGGCTCATCGACGAAGATTACATCGCCGAGAGGACCAGGGGCTTTGAGGAGCTTTCTGCCTCTCTCAAAGGGCTCTCTATCGAGAGGACGGCGCAGATCACAGGAGTGCCGAAAGAAGATATCGTCCGAGCCGCCCGTTCCTACGCATCCTCCCCCGCCTCGACGATCCTCTACTCCATGGGGATCACCCAGCACACCACGGGGACGGATAACGTCCAGGCGGTCTCCAACCTCGCCCTCATATGCGGTCAGATCGGAAGTCCCGGGACGGGTGTGATGCCCCTCCGGGGCCAGAACAACGTCCAGGGAGCCTGCGACATGGGGGCCCTCGCCGAGTTTTATCCCGGCTACAGGAGGGCTGACGATCCCGGTACCATCGAGTTCTTCACCTCCGCCTGGGGTGCTGCGGCTCTTCCGGCGGGCCCCGGCCTCACCGCCACGGAGATGATCGGAGCCGCCGCCTCTGGGGATATAAAGGCGATGTACATCGTGGGGGAGGACCCCGCCAACTCCGAACCCTCCAGCCTTAGGGTCAAAAGGGCCCTGGAGTCCCTCGACTTTCTCGTCGTCCAGGATATATTCATGACCGCCACAGCCCAGCTCGCAGACGTCGTCCTGCCGGGGGCTGTCTGGGCGGAGAAGGAGGGGAGCTTCACCAATACGGAGAGGCGGGTCCAGTGGTCCTCCAAGGCCGTCGACCCTCCGGGCTGCGCCCTATCCGACCTGGAGATCGTCTGCATCGTCGGCCGGTCCTTGGGCCTCGATTTCAGCTATCCGGACGCCGCCTCCGTCCTCGCGGAGATAAACAGGACCGTCCCCCAGTACGCCGGCATAACCCGGGAGAGGCTCGGGGAGGGAGGGCTCGTCTGGCCCTGCCCCTCCCCCGACCATCCAGGAACCCCGATCCTCCACACCACGGGGTTCAGGCTCCCCGATGGGAGGGCCCAGATCGTCCCCGTCCCCTACAGGCCGGCGGCGGAGGGTCCGGGGGGGGACTACCCCCTCGTCCTGACGACGGGGCGCGTCGCCGTCCACCACAACGCCGGCTCCATGACCAGGAGGTCTGCGTCCCTCATCAGTCGCGAGCCGGAGCTCTTCGTGGAGATCAACACCGCCGACGCCCAGCGGCTCCGGATAGCCGACGGCGACATGGTCATTGTTACGACGGCAAGAGGAGAGGCGCAGGCCTCCGCCCGTCTGACGGAGAGGGTGAAGAGGGGCGTCGTCTTCATGCCCTTCCACTTTCCAGGAACCAACATCCTCACCACCGAGGCCGCCGACCCCGAGGCGAGGATCCCGGAGTTCAAGGTCTCGGCCTGCAAGATCACCCGGAGGGGTTGAATGACGGTTTATGTCGATATTAATAGGTGCATCGGCTGCCGGTCCTGCGAGGTGGCATGTCAGCGGGTCCACGGGGGAAGCGGCCACGTCCGCGTCTCCTTCGTCGAAGGTCTCGCCTCCGTCCCCATATTCTGCCACCACTGCGAAGAGGCCTTCTGCGCCGCTGCATGCTTCTCCGGCGCCCTACACAAGGAGGGGGATCGGACGGCCTTCGACGTGGATAAGTGCACAGGCTGCGGCCTATGCGCCCTAGCCTGCCCCTTCGGGGTCGTCTGGACCGAGAAGATCGCTCACAAGTGCGACCTCTGCTGGGGTAGGACGGAGCCTGCCTGCGTCGCCACATGCCCCGCCAACGCCCTCTCCACCGACGGCGAGCCTCCGTCCCGCCAGTCCCAGGTCCGGGCGGGACGGGCTGGCGCATCGGGGTGTCTGAGATGATAAAAGTCGATCCGAACCTCTGCATAGGATGCAGATCCTGCTCCAACGTCTGTCCCAGCCAGAATATCCTCCGGTCCGACTCCGAAGGGATCCGCAGGATCCTCTGGAAGAGGTGCAGAGAAGAGTGCGATCTCTGCGTCGAGTTCTGCCCCGCCAAGGCTCTCACTCTCGTCCCCTTCGACGAGTCGGTCTCGGAGCCCCAGCTCTCCTTCGACCTCGTATCCTGCAGGATCTGCGGGTCCCGTTACGCTCCCGAGCCCATGCTCTCGCGGATCGAGGCGGCCGTCCCTCCCGATTCTCAGAGGGACCCCGAAGGGCGAGAGTGGATCCGGGTCTGCCCTGCCTGCCGGCTGAGGGCGGAGGCGCAGAGGGCTGCCAGGGAGGGAGTATCGGGGAGGCGCGGCGAAGCCCTCCGCCGAGGAAAATAGAATTTATATGTTAGGATAAATCATCCGAAAAGGTATATATGGCCGGGGCTGTCATGGATTTCCGGCGATTCGATGGATCCGGATTTGGGTCATCAGGTGAATGAGATTTGACGATTGCAGTAGTAGATTACGGTGTTGGAAACCTCTTCAGCATATACAACGCCCTGGAGCGGATCGGGGCGGGGCCAAAGCTCGTCGTCGAGCCGGAGGAGCTGACAGGGTTCGCCGGGATCGTCGTCCCCGGCGTCGGCTCCTTCGGGAGGTGCATGAGGCGGCTGTCGCGGTTCGAGGAGCCACTCCGAAGAGCTCTGGATGGGGGTACGCCGGTATTGGGGATATGCGTCGGGATGCAGGTCCTCTTCGACGGAAGTGAGGAGAGCCCCGAGGAGGGGCTGGGATGGATCCGCGGCGACGTGGTCCGCCTCCCGGACTCGGTCCTCGTCCCCCAGATGGGTTGGAACAACCTCTCGATAAGAAGAGAGGTCGAGATCCTGGAGGGGATATCCGACGAGGACTTCTTCTACTTCGTCCACTCTTACCACTGCGTCCCCCGGGACGGACAGGTCGTCGCCGCCACCGCCGAATACGGCACCGAGATCGCCGCGGCGATATCGACGGACAATCTCTTCGCCGTCCAGTTCCACCCCGAGAAGTCGGGGGCTAAGGGGCTTTCTATCCTCGAGAACTTCGTGAGGCTATCGAGATGCTAGCGAGAAGGATAATACCATGCCTCGACTGCGACCTCGCCGTCCCCCAGGGGAGGGTGGTGAAGGGGATCGAGTTCAAAAAGATCCGGTACGCTGGGGTCCCCTGGGAGCTCGCCACCCGGTACTACGAGGAGGGGGCTGACGAGATCGTATTTCTGGACATCACCGCCTCCTCCGACCGGCGTGAGACGATGTTCAACGTCATCAGGGCGACGGCGAGGGACGTCTTCGTCCCCCTCGCCGTCGGCGGCGGGATAAGAAGCGTCGAAGACGCGAGGGGGGTCTTCAAGGCCGGAGCAGACAAGGTCACGGTAAACACCGCCGCCCTGAAGCGGCCCGAGATCATTTCGGAGATCGCCGAGGAGTATGGGAGCCAGGCCTGCGTCGTCGCCATCGACGCGAAGAGGAGGGATGACCCCGCCGAAGACAGGATCACCGTCCCCACTCAGCAAGGTGCATCATGGTTCGAGGCCTCCTTCTACGGCGGGAGGGAGTTTTCGGGGGTCGACGCGATAGCCTGGGCGATGAAGGCAGAAGCCCTCGGGGCTGGCGAGATCCTCCTCACCAGCATGGACCGGGACGGGACCTACGACGGCTTCGACATCCCCCTGACGGACGCCGTCTCCAAGAGGGTGAGGATACCGGTGATCGCCTCGGGCGGCTGCGGCAACGCCGATCACATATTGGAGGTATTTCAAAAGACAGGGGCGTCGGCTGCCCTCGCAGCCAGCATATTCCACTACGGCGAGGCGTCCGTCGGCGAGGTGAAGAGCCACCTCGCCGAGAGGGGAATTGCCGTCAGGATCTGACCTCTCGGTCGAGGGGTTCGGCGATGGCGTCGGTGTGGAGGGATCCGATCAAGGTCGAGTTGAGAAAATGGGGGCAGTTGCAGAGGGGGCCGTTCCCGAGGGAGAGGCTTCGGCCTCCTGGAGGATGAAGGAGATCTTCTTATCCCCGGATCTTCAGCTGGAGATCAGCTCTTTTAGCTTCTTTATGCTCTCCATCGTCAGGGCCGACTCTTGCTGTTTCTCCACCTCGAAATGCTTTATGATCTCGTCTATGGGGGTCAGAAGCGAGTAGACCTTCATCGGCCTTCCCTTGCCGCCCCTCCTCACCTCCTTCTCGCTCACCCATCCGTTCTCGCGCAGCGCCCGCATCGCTATGCTCACCTCAGGCTGCCTGAGGTTCGATCCCATCTCGATATCCCGAGAGGACGCTTCGTCGACGTTGGCCAGGTACGTTATCAGGATGGCCACGTTCCTCTGGACCCCGAGGCTCCTCAGGGTCTCCGCGAACTCCAGATCCTTATCGTCCAGGACCTTCACTGTGCTCTCCTTCATCATCGTCACCAGGGATTATTTTAAATTTTGTTCTAACAAATACTTAATCATATAAATAATTTATTTCGAAGAGAGTTACATAAATCATAAGATGAGGGGTCCTATTTGGCGGCGTCGATGGAGGCTTCCCCCTGAGGTCGTGACGAGATCGTAGAGGAGCCCGAATCTCGACGGAAGAGATCGCCAACGTAAAAGAGCCCTTTTTCGGAGAGTTTTGGCGGGGCCGGACCACGACCCCGCCAACCTATCCGGCCGTCGCTGCTAATTTTGCCGCTCCGGCCAAAACTCGCCCATTAAGATCAGGTCGATCCGATGAGATCAGTATCGTCTCGGGGATCTTGCGGGTCTGTGCTTCTGATAACATTCGCTGCAGTACACCGGCCTCGATCCGTCGGGCTTGAAGGGAACCTTGGTCTCCTTGCCGCAATCCGCACAGGTCGCGTCGTGCATCTCTCTGGGGCCTCTGTCGAAGCCGCCTCTACGTCCTCGTCTATCGTCCATCATATTCACGTACCTTTTTAGGTCTTCGATTCCGAAGAACCGACGGTGCTGGCGAGATCCCCAAAGAGGTCATCTCCGCAAGCTGAGATGGGTGCTCACGCCATGAAGATATACCTGTTGGTAGATCTGAGACGGTTCCGGCCTCGTCGCCTCTCGTGCCCAATCCCGAACGTTTAAAATACGCCCTCGACCCCGGAAGAGCTAGTAATATGACCGGAAGGTTCGCCGTCCCTCTGATCTTGGGAGCTCTCCTCGCGGCCTTGGCGGCGGGCTGCATCCAGGAGGAGGCTTCCATCGCCGAAGAGGTTGCTGTCCACGGCTTCAGGGTGGTGGCGGTCTACCCCCATGATCCCGGGGCCTATACCCAGGGGCTGGCTTATAGAGACGGCATCCTCTACGAGGGGACGGGCCTTTATGGCAGGTCGAGCCTCCGGGAGACGGTCCTGGAGACGGGGGAGTTGACGAGATACCGGGGTCTGCCTCCTCAGCTATTCGGCGAGGGGATCGTCTTATGGGAGGATCTCCTCGTCCAGCTCACCTGGAGGTCGGGGATCGGCCTCGTCTGGGAGCTCGATGACCTCACCTTAGTCCGAACCTTCAGCTATACGACGGAGGGGTGGGGGATCACAAGCGACGGCCGCCGCCTGATCATGAGCGACGGCACCTCAAAGCTCCGGTTCCTGGACCCCGAGACCTTCGGGGTTACCGGAGAGGTGGAGGTCATGGCGGAGGGGCGTCCCCTCACCCGGATCAACGAGCTGGAGTACGTCGATGGGCTCGTCTACGCCAACGTCTGGAAGACGGATATGATCGCCGTCATATCTCCAGAGACGGGGGGGGTGACGGCCTGGATCGACCTCTCCGGCCTTCTCACCGAGGAGGAGCGTCGCGCAGCAGACGTCCTCAACGGGATAGCCTACGACCCCGAGACGGGACGGCTCTTCGTCACAGGGAAGCACTGGCCGAAGCTCTTCGAGATCGAGATCGCGACCGTATGACTGCCGAGATCCTCGACGGGGTCCTGATGAGAGCGGCTCGATATTGTGAAGTTAATTTTAATACATAGCAGCTTTATCTTGAGGTCAGAGGTTTAAATATGCTTCAAGATCGCACTCACAAACTCGCAGCCGTCGGCTGGATCGCCCTGGCCGTCTTCCTCTGTGCCGGTTTGGGCCAGGCGGTGGACTCCAGCGACGATGCAAACGTCACCATCGATCTGCCAGAGGTCCCTGCCCTGGTGGCGAACGCTACCTCTTCTCTACCTGAGATGGAGGCGAAAGATCAGGAGAACGCCACCGAGTCCGTCGCAGAGACCGAGAGCGAGACGGCAACGTCGACGGAGGCTGCAACTCCGCCGGATGAGGTCTCCGTCGGGGCCTCCGACGTTACGACGGCCGACGGCGCGAACGCCACCGTTCCTGAGACCGTTCCTGAGACCGTTTCCGAGACGGTCGGGGTGGAGATCGGAGAAGCTTTGACTGCGACCCACGAAGTATGTCTCAACGGCTGCAGCTACACCACCATCCAGGCGGCCGTCGACGCCGCCGTCGACGGCGATCTGGTGGAGGTGGGGAGCGGGACCTATAAAGAGAACGTCATCGTCGACAAAAGGATCACCCTTCGAGGGGTCGACACCGGCGAAGGGGCGGCCGTGGTGAACGCCCAGGGCAACGGTAGCGGAATCGTCCTCCAAGCCGGCGGGGCAGTCCTTGAGGGGCTATACGTCACCAACGCCGGACCGTATCCCAGCGCCGGGATCGAGGTCGTCTCCAGCGATAATATCATCGCCGGATGCTCCATCTGGAACAGCGGATGGTGGGGGATCTACCTGAAGGGCGCAAGCTCCAACAACACCGTCACCGAGACGATCGCCTCCAACAGCGTCAACGACGGGATCATGGTCTACAGGGCTCCGGGAAACCGTTTCATAGAGAACACCGTGGCCAACAACGGTGACAACGGGATCCAGATCCTCGAATCCGAAAACAGCGTCGTCGAGAGGAGCATCATCGGCAACAATACCAACTCGGGGATATCCGTCGAGGCTTCGGGGAACGCCGTAGTCAGGGGGAACGTGATCAGCTACAACAAGCTGGGGATTCACCTCTCAGCCTCCGCAATAGACAGGGTGGGGCCCAACAGGTTCATCGGGAACGGGCAGGAGATGGCCGTAGCCTAGCAACAGCTGGCTATCGCCCGGATCCTCCCGGAGGATCCGGCCAGATCTCTTTTTTCCGTCTTATAGGCCCGGCCCGACCCGCTCGAAACCGATTTAACCCACGAAGGTCAGATACCATCCTCAGATGCAAGATTATTCCGTCAATCAGTTCTTACAGCTCGCAAAGACTCCGAAGATCGATGTCGAGGTCTGCGACGTCACCCTGAGAGACGGTGAGCAGATGCCCGGCGTCGTCTTCAGGCCGGATGAGAAGATGGATATCGCCATCAAGCTGGACGAGGTGGGGGTGGAGATCATCGAGGCCGGCTTTCCCGTCGTCTCGGAGGCGGAAAAAAGGGCTGTCCAGGACATAACGAACCTCGCTCTCGACGCCAAGATCTCGGTCCTCTCTCGGTCCGTCCCCAAAGACGTGGAGGTGGCCCTGGAGTGCGACGTCGACATGGTCAGCGTCTTCATAGCCACATCAGAGCTCCACCTCAAGTACAAGCTCCACATGACCTGTGCCGAGGCCGTAAGGTGCGCCTTAGAGACGGTGGAGTACGCCAAAGATCACGGCCTCATCGTCAGGTTCAGCGCGGAGGACGCCACCCGTACCGACTTAGAGCTTTTGAAGAAGCTGTACAGAAAGGCGGAGGAATACAGGGCGGATTACGTCAGCATCGCCGATACCGTGGGGATCCTCAACCCCAGGACCGCCGGCTACCTCGTCGGCGAGATCAAAAAGGAGGTGAATATCCCCATATGCATGCACTGCCACGACGACCTGGGGATGGCCACCGCCAACACCATCGCGGCGGCGGAGGCGGGGGCGAAGCAGCTGCACACCACCGTCAACGGGATCGGTGAGAGGAGCGGGAACACCCCCCTGGAGGAGCTCCTCGTCGCCCTCAGGGTACACCACTCCGTCGACCGGTACGACACCACAAAGCTCACCCCCCTCTCGAAGCTCGTCCAGAGCAGCTCGGGGGTGATCATGCCGAAGAACAAGGCCGTCGTCGGCGAGAACGCCTTCGCCCACGAGTCGGGGATCCACGTCGCCGCGGTCCTCGAAGAGCCCCGGACCTACGAGCTCTACTCCCCCGAGATGGTCGGCTCGGCGAGGAGGATCATCATCGGAAAGCATACCGGGGCCAAGGCCCTCAAGTACATCACAAAGAAGATGGGCTACGACCTCAAGAGGGACGAGATATGCCTCCTGGCCGAGAAGGTGAAGAGGTGCAGCGAGTTCAAGCGGCCCATCTCCTGCGACGAGCTGCGAAAGCTGATCCACGACCTGGAGATCGAGATAGTCTATCCCGACCTCTGAAATCTCCAGGTCGTTGGTCATACGATTTTTGATGAGGCGATAGATTGAGCGGCACCGGGCTGATCCTCAGGGCGGACCTCTCCAGGGGGACGACGAGAGAGGAGAGGATCGATCCGTCGATAAACGCCCGTTTTGTCGGGGGGAGGGGGCTGGGGGCGAAGATCGTCTCCGACGAGACAGACCCGCGATCCGATCCCCTCGCGCCGGAGAGGAGGATCGTCTTCGCCGCCGGACCGCTATCTGGGACCGGGGCGCCCACCTCGGGAAGATTCTCGGCCTCCTTCAAGTCTCCCCTCACCGGCCTTCTCACCGACAGCAACTGCGGCGGATTCTTCGGCCCCTGGATCAAGATGGCGGGCTACGACGCCATCGTCCTCCAGGGAAGGGCTGAGGCGCCCTCCTACCTCGTCGTCTCCGACGAGGGGTCGGATATCCTCGGTGCCCAGGACCTCTGGGGCGAACTGACGGGGGAGACGAACAGGATCCTTGAGGAGAGGCACCAAGGAAAGGTCGCCTGCATCGGCCCCGCCGGGGAGAGGTCCGCCCTCATATCCAACGTCATCGTCAACGGCAGAAGGGCCCTGGGGAGGGGCGGGCTGGGGGCAGTGATGGGATCGAAGAACCTGAAGGCCGTCGTCGTCTCCGGAAAGAGGAGGGTTGAGGTGGAGGACGAAGGGAGGTTCGGTGACGCCGTCGATAGGGCGAGGTCCCTCATCAATCGGAAGCTCGCCGGAGGCTGGGGGCTCGCCTCTTCGGGGACGGCGTCGATCCTGGGCCCTTTGAACGTCAGCGGGATCCTCCCTGTGAAGAACTTCCAGGCTTCCCAGTGGCCCTCCGAGAGGGCGGAAGAGGTCGACGGCGAGAGGCTCCGCCAGGATATATTCTCCGGGAGACAAGGCTGCGCCACCTGCCCCGTCGTCTGCGGCCACTGGGCGAAGCTCCCCGGCGGGGAGACGGTCAAGGGGCCCGAGTTTGAGACCCTCTGGTCCTTCGGCCCCAACCTCGACTGCTCCGACCTCCTCACCATCGTCAGGGCCGGAGATCTCTGCGACCAGTACGGCCTCGATTCGATCTCTACAGGATCGACGATGGCTGCGGCAGCAGAGCTTTTAGATCGGGGGATGATCCAAGGGGTCTGTGGATGGAACGACCCCGCCCGGATCCTGGATACGATAAAGAAGATCGGGGAGGTGGAGGATGAGGGTGAAGAGCTCGCCGCCGGAGCGAGGAGGCTCTGCAGGGGTCGGGGCGTCCCCGAGGCGTCGATGGACTGCCACGGCCTCGAGCTTCCTGCCTACGATCCCCGGGGCGTCCAGGGGATGGGGCTCGCCTACGCCACCTCCAACCGGGGCGGCTGCCACATGAGGGCGTACACCGTCCTCTCGGAGCTCTCTGGTAGGGCCGAGAGGTTCTCCACCGAGGGGAAGGCGGAGCTGGTGATGAGGATGCAGGACGAGACCGCCTTCGTCGACTCCCTGGTCCTCTGCAGGTTCGTACAGCCTCTCCTGGGAGAAAAAATCCCTTGCGACCTTTACAATGGGGCCGAAGGCTCGGATATCGGACCCGAGGAGCTTTTGGAGATCGGGGGGAGGATATTCAACCTGGAGAGGCTCTTCAACCTAGGGGCCGGGATATCTGAGGAGACCCTCCCCAGGAGGCTCCTGGAGGAGGGGGTCGCTGATGGTCCCTCGAAGGGAAGGGTCGTCAGCCTCGACGAGATGCTGGTGGAGTACCGGAGGCTCCGGGGGTGGACCCGCGAGGGAGAGATCCGGGATGAGACCATGAGGAGATACGGCCTATCCCCTTAATTTGCCGGGGCCTTAGAGGGCTCTTTTCGGAGTACCATCGGAGATGACGCAACCACCACCGTCAAATAGGGGGGGAAGTTCTCCTAAAGGGGCCGGACCGGTGGGTCCCCATTCATATGGAGGTGGAGAAGGATGAGGTCGAGAGTCTTTCTACAGGTCTTCGGCACCCTGCTGAAGCTGCTGGGGGGGTTGATGCTCATCCCCGCCGTCGTATCTCTCGCTTACGGAGAGGTGGAGGGGGCCGTCGCCTTCTTCGTCGCCTCCATCTTCACCTTCCTCCTGGGGGCTGCCATGAACCTCTTCGGGTCCGAGGAGCAGCTCAACAACAAGGAGGGGTTAGGCCTCGTAGCCTTCGGATGGCTGGGGGCGGCTTTGGTCGGTGCCCTGCCCTACATACTCTTGGGGCTCAGCCCCATCGACGCCCTCTTCGAGTCGATGTCTGGGTTCACCACCACCGGGGCGACGATCCTCTCTGAGGCAGGTCCCGACGGCCTCTTCATAATCAACGCCACCGCCGCCGAAAGCAGCCTTGCGTCATCCCTCGCAGCGATCCTCTTCCAGGGCGGCGGCCTTTCCCAGGCCGCTGATCTGGCGGCATCGAACGTCTCGGCCTCCACCGACGCCCTCATCAACGCCACCCTCGTCGGAGGATCGAACCTGGACGGCCCGACGTACCGCGGCCTCCTCTTCTGGAGGTCCTTCACCCAGTGGCTCGGTGGCATGGGGATCATCGTCCTCTTCATAGCGATCCTGCCTAACCTGGGGGTAGCGGGCCGGCAGCTCTTCAAGGCCGAGGTTCCGGGACCTTCTGAGGATATGATCAGGCCCCGGATAAGGGAGACTGCCAAGATCCTCTGGGGGGTCTACATGGTCCTCACCGCCGCCGAGTTCCTCCTCTTGATGCTGGCGGGAATGCCGGCGTACGACGCCATCTGTACCGCCTTCTCCACCCTCGCCACCGGCGGCTTCTCCCCCATGGCCGATAGCATAGCCCATTACAGCGGACCCGGATTCAACGGCCCCCTGATACAGGTGATCATCCTCATCTTCATGTTCATCGCCGGGGCGAGCTTCGCCCTCCACTATCGGACGATGTACGTCGATAAAAAGAGCCTGATAAGAGACCCCGAGTTCAAGTTCTACACCCTCCTCGTCCTCGTCGCCATCGCCGTAGCCATCCTCTTCGGCGGGATCGACGCGTCATTCCCGGATGGAGGAGAAGAGGCAGAGGGGCTGGCTCTGGCAAGCCTCTACCTGCGGACCGCCGCCTTCCAGACCGTCTCCATCATCACCTCCACAGGTTTTGCCACCGCCGACTACGACAGCTGGACGGAGCCCGCAAAGCTCCTCTTATTGGTGCTGATGTTCACGGGAGCCTGCGCCGGATCGACCTCGGGGGGGATCAAGCTCGTCCGGATCCTCCTGACGATGAAGTACGGCAGGCGGGAGCTCTTCCAGGCGCTCCACCCCAAGGCGGTGATGGCCATAAAGCTGAAGGGGGTCACCGTCAAAGACGACATACTCCACTCGATATTGATATTCATCGCCATCTACATCCTGATCTTCGCCGCGGCGACGGTCCTCTTCGCCTCCATCTCCACCTTCGCGGCGGATGAGACCCCCTCGGAGGAGATGGTATGCTTCGTATCCGAGGGTGACAGCGGCCGAAAGGTCGTATGTTTCGGATGGGACGGCTGGAGCGAGACCGAGGAGATCGTCGGCCTCACCCCCAGGGACGGGACCGGGATCGCCGTCTTCGTCACACCCCAGAACGCCAACAAGAGGATAGAGGTGGACAGAAGGCCCCTGAACATCACGGAGGCTTATTTCAGGACTGAAGAGGTGGCCGGCCTATCAGGCGGCGAGCGGGACTGGGAGATGATCAGCGCCGCCTCAGCCGTCGCCTCGGCCCTGGGGAACATCGGACCCGGCTTGAACCGATTCGGCCCGACGGACAACTACTCAGAAGTTCCGGGCCTCGGAAAGCTCCTCCTCGTCATATGCATGTGGATCGGGAGGCTGGAGATCCTGACGGTCCTCGTCCTCTTGATCCCCGACTTCTGGAAGGATTGAGATGGCATCGGGGGGAAGGCTTTGAACGAAGAAGGGAGATCATCACCCATCAGGGGGGTTTGAATTTGAGATCTGAGATGAGACTGGTCACCCTCACCGATAACTCGGTGGGGCTTCAAAGCGGCATCCTGGCGGAGCACGGCTTCTCAGCTTACGTGGAGGTCGGGGACTATAAGCTGATATTCGATGCTGGCGAGACGGCCACCTCCGTATCCAACGCTCGGGTCCTGGGGATCGACCTCGGAGCCGTCCCCATCGCCCTCAGCCACGGCCACTACGACCATACCGGAGGCCTTTTGAGCCTTCTTGCGAAGACGGGGCCAGTCCCCGTATACGCCCATCCCGACGTATTCGCCTCCAGGTACTCCCAGCGGCGAGGAGTCCTGAGGCAGATCGGGATCCCCTTCAAAAGAGAGGATCTGGAGGGGATGGGCGCCTCCTTCGACCTATCGAGGACGGCCCGAGAGGTCCATCCCGGGGTATGGCTGACGGGGGAGGTCCCAAAGACGACGAAGTTCGAGGCGGCGAGCAGAGATCTGGTCGTAGTCTCTGACGAGGGCGAGATATCAGTCGACCCCATCGCCGACGACCAGGCGCTGATCCTGGTCCTGAAGAGGGGGCTCTTCGTCCTCCTGGGGTGCGCCCACTCCGGGATGATAAACACCCTCCTCCATGCGAAGATGGTGACGGGGGTCGAGAAGGTTGTTGGAGTCGCCGGAGGGACCCATCTGGGTTTCGGAGGCGAAGAGAGGCTGAAAGAGACGATCTCGGCCCTCCGGTCCTTCGACCTCGAGATCCTCGCCCCGTCTCACTGCACCGGCTTTGCCGCCGCCTCGGCCCTTGCGGCGGAGTTTCCGGACCGGTTCGTCGAAAACTGCGTTGGGACGGAGATCGTCCTCTGAAGACCTCCCCTCAAACCCGGCGAATCCCTCTGGCTCGCCGAAGGGTGGGAAGGTTCCATCGGCGTCGGGGATCGACCGGCATCGTAAGATCAGGCTGCTGGATCGTATCGGGGGCAGACTCCCCTCGCCACCACCAGGGAGACGCCGGCCTTCGCCAGCTCCTGGGCCAGGACCTCGCCGATCTCATACCGCCTCGCGGGAAGGTCGATGGTCCGCAGGTCGGGGACTATCCGCTCCAGGATCGTGGTGATATCGGGGACAGTTTGGCCTCCCGTCATCGCTGCGACGCCGTTTTTGAGGAGGACGACCAATACCTCCCTCTTATTGATCACGGCGTCGATGAGCCCCAAAAGGCCGGAGTGGGCGAGGGCGTAGTCTCCGATGATGGCTACCCCTTTCTCGCCGAAGCCGGAGGCGACGGCCACTGAGGATCCCAGGCCGTAGACTACGTCAACAGCGGCAGGAGGGGCTCTGACCGCCCGGATGCTGCACCCGGCGTCCCCCGCCACCGGGACCGAAAGGTCAGCAACCGCTTCGTAGAGGGGCAGGTAGGGGCAGTCGTCGCAGACCGTCTTGGAGGCGAGCCCCTCATCGAACCTCTGGGGTCTTTCGGCGGGGCCGGGCTTCTTTCCCGAGGCTATCAGCTCCGCCGCCCTCTCGACATCCCCCTCCTCCATCCTCCCCCAGGGGAGGTGGCCTGTCAGCTTCCCGAAGACCCCTTCGCGCGCCAAAAGGCGGGCCTCGATGAAAGGGGCGGGCTCCTCCGCCACCAGGATCTTATCGTGCTCAGAGACGAACTCCCGGATCGCCTCTATCGGGAGGGGGTGGGAGAAGCCGACGACCAGGAGGGAAAGGTCCATCTTCGATGCGAAGGAGGCGGCCCTCCCCGAGGCTATGATCCCGAGGTCCCCTCCGCCTTCTCTCAGTAGGTTGAGGTCCGATCTCTCGGAGGCGGACCTCATCTGAGGGAGGGCTTCGATCCGGTACCTCTGGTGGCGCCCCTTCGCCGTCAGATCCCAGATCGACCGGTCGAAGGTCGCAAACCTTCCAACCTTCCTCTCATCATGACGGGCCGAACTCTCAGCCGGGGCGAGCTCAGGTCCACCATCCCCTCCTCCGAACTCGAAGGTCGTCCTCACCATCGCCGGAGCCCTTATCTTCTCGGATAGGGCGTAGGCCTCTTCGAGGGCGGAGCGAAGAAGGCCGGTGCCGGACGGTTCCAGAACCGGGATCTCGCAGAGGGGGCCGTAGTTTCTGGTATCCATCTCAGCCTGAGACCCCCTGGGCCCCACGTCCTCCCCCGCCAGGACGACGAGCCCCGCCCCTATGGAGTGGGAAGGGGCGATGGAGAGGGGGTCGGAGAGGAGGTTTACCCCCAGGTGCTTCACCAGGACCATCGATCTCCTCCCTGCGGCCGAGGCTCCCAGGGCCACCTCCATCGCCACCTTCTCGTTCGTCGCCATCTGGGCCTCATCTCCCAGGGCCAGGACGGCGTCGGTTATGGGGTAGCCGGGAACGTAGATCCGGAGGGAGACCTCGAGGTCTGCTAGCGCCCCTCTCAATTCGTCCGCGGCCGTCCACCCCTTCTTCACAATACCGCCTCTTCAGACCTCGGGGATCACCGACTCGATGGGCCTTCCGCAGAAGGGGATCGCCGCCAGGGCTCCTATCAGACCCTGGCCGGCGAGGACCGCCTCCGTCCCCGTCTTTTTAGCCGTCTCGACTGCCAGCTCGTAGGGTATCCGCTCGGTCCTGCAGAGGTGGGAGTACGCCATCAGGGGCGAGGGGTCGAAGCCCCGGTATACGGCCATCCCGGTGTTCTCGGAGACGGTGTACCGCTCCAAGAGGGATTTGAAGTCCGAGATCATCGGATCGGCCTTCCCCGGGAGGGCGGCGAACTCCACCGCCGTCGATACGCAGTTCTGGGTCTTGGTGGGGACGGGAAATAGCTGGACGAGGGCGTGGGAGACGTACCTCGCCTCAGGCCTGTCGACTCTCTGGGCGATGTTGTGGACCAGCGACCAAGTCGCCCCTTCGGTCTTGGAGTCGGTGTCGTCGACACCGACGACGATCCTCTCCCTCCGCGGGAGGACGATCGTCCCCCTCCCCACCTTCCCGCCCCCCGACTCGGAGACGGCGGACCGGAGGACGTCGTCGGCCCTGGACCTCGATACCGTCGCACCGACGCCTCCGCCCCCGAGGCCGGCGTAGGTTATCTCCACCTCGTCGTCCCCGACCAAAACAGACTCGATCCCAGCGGACCTCTTGGAGGAGGCGAGGCCGATGTCGGCCTTGCCGGCCCTCACCAGGTACCGGAACCACTCTCCTATGGATCGGGATCTTTCGACGAGGGGGCCCTGGGAGTAGTGGTGGAGAGACCAGGCCCCGCCGCCGTAGCAGGATGACCGCTCCAGGACCTCCACCAGGTCGCCCTCGGGCTTCACCACGGCGTGGATCTGTTTGTACACGACAGCATATGGATCGTCAAGAGTCAACAAAGATCAGCACCTCGAAATGAAGGATCTCATTATCCCCTCTTCTGGTTATGGGCTATATTCTATAAGATGTCGGATGATGGGACCGCGGACCGGTCCGCCTCTGCGCCCTCCGTCGGCTTCATGTACTCCCGGAGGACGACGGTGGCATAGGAGCCCGCCGGAAGGTCGAACTTCAGGAGGATGGACCCTCCATCCTCGATCTCCGCAACGGGCTCGACCCGGAGGAGGGCGGGCCTTCTGTTGCCCGGGGAGCCGAGGTCGGGGTTCGCCTCGACCCGGAAGTCGGAGAGGTCGACCCCTTCCTCCTCCAGGACCGACCTCTCGATATCGCCGGGGAGGCCCCCGGCCAGGGAGGATCTGTGCCCCAAGAGGGGGAGGGTGACAAAGGCCCTCCCCCTCTCGGCGAGGCGGTTGACCGCCGCGATGTTCGATTTGTCGACGGCCTGGATCTTATCGACGTTGGGGAGCCCTCCCTTCGAGAAGCAGACGATGTCCCCCTCCACCGCCCGCCCTAGGGGGAGGCCGACCCTCATCCTCCGGGAGAGGATCCTGTTGTAGAGGAGGGACTGGTAGGCGTGGACGAAGAGCCTCTTGAGGTTCGTCGCCAGGACGTCGAAGGAGCGGGAATAGTCCCCCTCCTCCAGAAGGCGGGCCATCATCGCTCTCTCGTACCGGAGGCGGAGGGGGTACTCCTTCAGGGCTCGGCCGAAGTCTCGGTCGGCGAGGAGCCGTCCTCGGGCCTCCCTCGTCGTCTCCGGCTCCCCGGGGAAGGGGAGGGCTAGGTAGGTCATCGCCGCCCTCTCCGGGTCGCCCCTCACCAGCGCCTCCCCGACGAGGTGGGTGACGGGCCTCACCTCCCCGAACCTCTGGACCCCAAAGTAGTTGGGCAGGCCCCCTCGCTCTTCGATCTCTCCCGTCACCGCCGCGACGCGGCCGGCCGCCTCTTCATCGTCGAGGTCGACCTCCCTTATCCGGACGGCAAACCGGTTTCCTCGAAGGTCCCCGAGGGAGACGCCCCGGTTGGACCTTCCCAGGACCCTTATCTTGACTCCTGGGAGGGCCGCCCGCTGGAGCTGCTTCTCATCGAGGGCCATGATGCTCATCCTCTGCCTGGTGACGGCTTTCTTGTCCTTGGTCCCTGCCCACCCGAACCTCTTCTGGCTGATCTGGAGCTGCCGGGAGAGGTCCCTCACCAGGTGGTGGGTCTCCCAGTCCCGTTTCTCCACCTCGACGACGAGGTAGCGACCCCCCTCATAGATCTGATCCTCGTAGATCTCCTCGACGACGAAGTCCTCGATTTCGGCCCGGAGGCGACCTTTGCATCCCGGAGAGTCGGTGGCGTAAAGCTCCATCCCCAGGAGCCGATCGAACTGTGGACCCTCCATCATCTCATACCCCCTCCCCCCATCATCAGACGAGCTTCAGGCTTCCGGTGATCCTGTCGAGGAGGGCAGCGGGGGCCGGGCCCAGGCCCAGAGCTGTGACGGTCCCGGGTGGGATCTCGGTGAGACCCGCGTCGATGACTATCGCCGAGGCGACCCCAGCCCTCTCCGCCTCGTCCCTCAGCCTGAAGACGTCCTGGAGGGTGGGGGCTTTGAGGACGATCTTCCTCTGGCCCTCCTCCTTCCAGTCCCTGACTGCCCGTTTCTCCGCCCGCTCCATGGCCAGGATCGCGGCGTGGGCTACCTGGACTGCCATCTTTCCATATGAGAGCTTCAGATCTTCCCGAACGACGATGCATTGCTTGAACTCCATGATGGCGGGGGTTATAGGGCCATAGGATAAAAGGGTAGACGTACCCTCCAGAGCGAAAGCCCGGGAGGGGGAGGAGAGAAGGGGATGGACGGGGGCTCTATCAGGCCTCTCCCGTCATCACCTTGACGCATAGGGGGCTTTTGACGATGTTTCCGAGCTTCGCCCCGATGAGGTAATCCAGGTTCTTGTCCGCGGCGATGTCCAGGATCCTCTGGGTGACGACCCCGTCGAAGATGACCCCTGCCACGTCACCGTTGGACTCTTTCAACTCTTTTGCGAGGTCTCTCACCGCCACCTCCCGGACGACGTTCTGGTTGCGGTCGAAGAGGCGGGCGGAGAGGGTGCCGTTGAGGGCTTCGAGGTGGGGCTGGAACCACTGGCCGCCATCCTCCACCGCCTCAGGACCCTCTTCGACGATCTCGGGTTCGGGCTCGAACTCCACCCCCTGCGAAGGTTCGTGGACATGGATGACGGGGGCTGCCTCCGCGGATCTATCCGCGCCCCTGCTGATCCGAACAGGCCTCTCCCTGATGAGGCTCTTCCTCCTGGTGGTCGACTCCCGCCGCTGCTTCTTCGATAGGGGCTTGATGTTATAATAGTCCAGGACCTGCTCGACGGGGATCTTCTGGCGGAGGGCTCGGACGATCTCCTTCTGGGACATGTCCTCGACGCATTTGCCCTCGGGGGCTCTGGAGACGTAGTCGATATCGGCTACCTGGAGGAGCTCTTTGACTATCAGCTCACCGCCCCGGTCTCCATCGGTGAAGGCGGTCACCACCTTCTTGCTGCAGAGCTCAGCGATGGTGGGGGGTACGTTCGTCCCGCCGACGGCGACGGCGTTCTTGATCCCATACCGGAGGAGGTTCAGAACGTCTGCCCTCCCCTCCACCACCAGGATGGCATCGGAGTCGAGGACGTTGGGGCCTGCAGGAAGCCGGTCCGGTCCGATGTGGGTGATCTCCTCCACCCGGACGGACTGCTTGATCTGTTCGGTGATCCCCTGGGTGTCCAGGAGGTTCTCGTCGAACATCTCCATGATGATCTGCTTTGCCCTCTCCACCACGTACCTCCTCTTGGAGGCCCTGACGTCCTCGATGTTGGAGACTTTTATCCTGGCTATGCAGGGGCCGACCCTGTCGATCGTCTCGAGGGCGGAGGCGAGGATGGCCGTCTCCACCTTGTCGAAGGACGAGGGTATCGAGATCGTCCCGCCGGATTTGCCCCCGCTGGACGTGATCTGGACGTCGATCCTGCCGATCCTGCCGGTCTTCTGGAGATCTCTGAGGTCGAGGTCGCTTCCCAGAAGCCCTTCTGTCTGGCCGAATATGGCGCCGACGACGTCGGGCCTCTCCACGATCCCGTCTGCCGTGATCTCAGCGTGAATTACGTATTTAGTGGTATCAACATTCTGCATCATATACACCTCAAATTTTAAAATAGATAAATAAATACACCTGCGGCTCCTACAACTCGCCAACGCTGCGCTGCCATAGATTCGGACTCGGAGCCGAAAAACCCCAGCATATCATATCGTTGAGGATGATGGTGAACGTGTATCTATCTAGCTATTTCAATCGGTGGGCATCAACTTCGTGATTTTGAAGATCATGATGATGGAACTTCTGCGTATCGGATCGTCATTCATCTCCAAGCGGGGTGAATGTATCCGGACATATCTGAGGGGAGGCGTCACCTCATGAGGTCCATCTTCGTATTTATATACATCACTCAGAGCATGAAGATCTTCTCGATGATCGTCCGTCTCGCAAAATCCGACTTTGCGAGCATCGCCTTTGCCTAGAAATAGACCAAGGCTAGTTTAATAACTTTGTGGTGGAGGTTAAGATGGCTCAGCTCACCTTCTCCCCTCTTCCGGGAGGGAGGAGTATGATCTCCCCTCGAAACCTCAAAAATTCGACCTCTTCCCCAACCCCCGCCTTCAGACTGCCGGGCCTGGATGCGGAGACGGTCCTGTAGCTCTCGGGGTCCAAAACCTCCAGAACGTCCCGGTCCTCCGCCACCACCACCCCCTTCTCGGCGGCGGATCTGTTCCCTGCGACGACGACATCTTCAGATTCTTCTTCAGAAAGATATATGATTCTCCCGTCCCGCAGAGAGGTGGTGGCCACCCTTCTCCCCTCAAACCCTCTCACCTCCAGAAAGGACCCCCTCACCATGATCAGGTCGCTGGCCTTCAGCCTGGGGAGTCTGATCAGGATGCTCGTCCGATAGACCTTCTTTCCGTCCCTCATCCCCACCAGCTTGTATGACTCCTGGGAGCTTCCCCCAAACCGGTCCTGGATGGCTCTGGCGATGGATCTCCCCTGCTGGGTCGATCCCACCACCAGGTCTATCCCGCCCTTGACCTCCTTCGTCTCCTGGATGAAGGAGTGGCGGTCGCCTCTTTCAAGGCAGAGGTCGGTCCGGGCCTCGGCGATCTTCCGGCTCTCTTCGAGCTCGAAGGAGGCTGGCGGACCAGAAGACCCCCTCACCTGGACGATCGCCTCGTAGTAATTTCCTGCCATCCTGCTGCACCTATCGCAGGTCGTCCGCCGGACGGTGGCAGCGACGGCCTTCTCCTCCTCCGCCAAAAGGCCGCCGAACCTTCCCCTGACGGCGACGGAGACGAGGTAATGGGTGGGGTTCTTCTTCCTGGAGACGGAGATCTCCACCTCTGGATCCTCCAGATCCTGGTGGACGGCGATCTCTCCGGCGACGGCGTCGGAGATGAGATCCTCCAGGGGCTCATCGGCCTCCTGCCACCGCCCCCGGTCCTGCTGGGAGCCGCAGACGGGGCAGAAGGTCACCTCGACGTGACCGGGACAATCTAGAAGGGTGGCCATCTCCAAACGGCATTGGTCGCAGAGGCCGAGGGTGGAAGGCTCGCCGCATTTCGGGCAGACGCTCTTCAGCGTCACATTCGCACCATCTGGGCGCAGGGGACCCCACATATCCGGAGGACGTTCTCGTCTTCGATGCTATCCGTCTCGATGGCGCAGGCGACCGCCCTCTCCCCCACCATGTTGGCTATGGTGGCACCGGCGAGCGCCTCGACCACCTCTCGGGCGGTCGCCTCCTCCTCTCCGAAGAAGGAGGGCTCGACCGAGAGGGATAGCTCGCCCTCGTCGAAGGTCTTTCCCAGGAGGTCGCGGTCGCAGACCGCCACCATCACCTCTCCGCGGACTCTGTGAACCTTCAGGTACATAATCTCTGATCTGTTGTCGTCCATCTTATCACATCATGGAAGCTTCAAAAAGCCTGGTCTCGGCTCGAATATCTCCCCGTTCGTCCGGAGCCTCTTTATGATATCTTCGGCTTTATGTCTCTCCATCCCCAGCTTCGTCTCTGCCCTCTCCAGGACCGCCTCCATGGGGGCAGGACCCTGATGTTCTGTGGTCAGCTCACGGATCAGGTCGATCATCAGCCTCGTCTTGTCTCTTGTGCTCTTGCTCATCCCCACCGCCAGGACGTCGGCGTCGAGGAGGCCGGTCTCGGGGTCGACCCCCACCTGCCGGAGGCAGGCTTCGACGATCCTGATCACCCGTTCGGCGTCTCCACCGGTGATCTCTTCACTGAGCCTGAGGCGCGCGCTGGACTCGGAGAGCCGAAATAGCGCCTCCAGCTGCCTCGCCGTCACCGGGACGGGCTTATTTCCGTCCTGCCCCTGCTTTCGCAGGTTGACGTAGTAGCTCTCAAGCCTCTCTCTAGCCCCGTCGGTGAGGACGGGAAATACGTTCTTTCGGGCGTAGGCTATGTACTTTCGGAGAACCTCCGGCTCGATGGCGGGGCGGATGATCTCCATCACCGCCTCAAGCTCCTCTTTGGAGTAGCCGCCCCGGGACGATATCTCCCCGGCGTAGGTGGTCTGGCCGATGTGGCGGGCGATCTTCGTGTCCCGGGCGTCGGAGGGCTCGTCGGTGAGGACGAAGATCAGATCGAACCGCGACATGAGGGCGGGGGAGAGGTTGATCTGCTGGGCTATCCCCTCGTACTTGTCGAAGCGGCCGAACTTGGGGTTTGCCGCGGCGAGGAGGGCGCACCTCGATTTCAAGGTGGCCATCACCCCAGCCTTGGCTACGCTGATCGTCTGCTGCTCCATCGCCTCGTGGAGGGCGGACCGGTCCTCGGACCTCATCTTGTCCATCTCGTCGATGCAGGCGATCCCCTTGTCTGCCAGGACGAGCGCCCCCGCCTCGATCGACCAGCGGCCGTCCCCCAGCTCATCTTTGACCGCCGTCGCCGTCAGCCCCGCCGACGTCGAGCTCTTCCCCGAGGTGTATATCCCCCGGGGGGATAGCTTGGAGATGTACCGGAGGAGCTGGCTCTTGGCGATGCCGGGGTCGCCGACGAGGAGGATGTGGATGTCGCCTCTTATCCTCGTCCCGTCGGGGAGCCCCTTTGAGACGCCGGAGAAGAGCTGCAGAGCAAGGGCCTCCTTCACCTCGTCGTAGCCGTAGATGGAGGGTGCGATGGACTTTCTTACATTCTCGTATATCTGGGGGTCGGTTGATAGCTCCCTTATCAGCCGTTCGTCCTCGGCCTTGATATCGATCTCCTCGAACTCCTGCTCCATCATCTCTATGGAGTTTCCTTCGAGGAAGAGGTCGAAATAGGTGGACTTGCCGGTCTGGGTCGTCCTCTGATATGACCGCAGAGCCCCGTTGACGACGATCCTGTCGCCGGGGTAGATCATTCCGGTGAGGTCGTCTTCGAGCTGGACGTCGAGGGTCTGGGGCTGCTCGCCCCCCCGCAGCTCCTCCGGCGACTCCTGGACCCGGACGTTCTGGGCGTCGACGAACCGGGACCTGTCCAGGAGGAGCTTGAAGGGGCCCCGCCGGTCGCAGGCGTCGTTGGGGCAGTCGTAGGGCTCCTGGAACTTGGAGGTCGTCTGCTCCTTGTAGAAGATGTGGCCGCACCTCTGGCACTCGAAGGCGGCGCTGATGACCTTCGGCCGGACCTCCGTCACCGTCCGGACGAGCCCCTCCAGGGCGATGAGCCGCCCTATATGGTCACTGCGCAGCTCGCTCGTCTTGTACCGCCGTGGCAGCCCGACGATCCGGAAGTGGGCCTTCTCTAAGAGGACGTCGATGGGCAGATCGATCTCCAGGAGGGCCGTCTCCGCCGCCTCCAGCAGCGGCCCCGGCTTCTCCAACAGCTCGTCGGCGAACTCCGGATCGTACCGGTCGATGTCCGGGAACTTGATTGAGAGGCTTCTGCGCAAGGGGTAGGAGTCGGCGAGCTCTAAAAGCTCGTCCCAGTACCTGGACCTGATGAACTCCTCCCACTTCGCTACGGGATCTTCGACCATGGATAGGGGAGGGTAAGGAGAGGGGTGGTTCTAAAGGTTATCGATCCGCGAATAAAAGAGGGCGGCACCCATCGGCCGCCTTCATGGAAACGTGGAGATAAGCGCTTCGGCGGTTTTATAGAGGCGGGGGGCAGGTGTAGAGAAAACCCCGGTCTTTAGGCCGGGTATGAATCGTACCCCGCCTTAAGCCATGAATCTTTAAATACCATAACAGCATAAGTGAATGTAATGCTTAAGGCCTTCAAATATAGGATCTATCCGACAAAAGCACAGCGGTCTAAGATGGAACAGACCTTGGAGCTGTGTAGATGGACCTATAACGAGACTTTAGCATACTTGCTGCCAGAGTGGAA
>Ga0334901_1000084_pt1 | contig 149437 bp, 150 predicted proteins | sample GraSluR3_MG_3_FD_207216 | JGI IMG/M metagenome (GOLD analysis project Ga0334901, IMG submission 207216) | Sludge microbial communities from methane-producing bioreactor in Wageningen University, Netherlands - Granular Sludge_15_08-R3 | ecosystem: Engineered > Bioreactor > Anaerobic >... | reverse complement strand
TTACAATTTATACATTCCATATTTACATCTAATAATTTGATTATTTCTTGCTCCACGATATCACCATCCTATAATCAAAATTATAACGGTTTATTGCTATAAAATCAACTAACTTTGGAAAGAACCGTTCAACGAACATTATTCTATTGATAGTCGGTTTTTTTGTGACGTGGGCATTGATGGTTAGTGCTACATTTACTTTAGTGAGTCATATGGATTATGAAAAAGGAGTTAGCGAGATTCCATCTGGAATCCCAATACTAAGGCATGAAGATTTTGGGGCTGATTTCGTATTTCAGCCTGAATATATTGAAAAGTACCAGACGATAATGGTACCACTTAGTTTTGAATACAGTAGTTATCATAAAAGTGATGAGGGCAATTTTAATGATATTGAAGTGACTTATGTGCAAGCAAGGACGGAGTGGATAGCTCAAATCATAGCAAATAAAGCCATTCATGATGAACAACAAAGGAATTATGTGTATAGTTTAAGGTCTGAAGTGGATGGAATAGACATGGCCTATAATCTTTCGAGATTTAATACGCAAGTGATGCTTGTTAAAGAAAATACCCTCTATTTTGTTAAACTAAGTGAGCCGATTGACCGCGAAGTCCTAGAAAAAATTGTTCGCATCTTGTTTGAGAATACCGAAAAAAATATTTGAAATAGTGTAACATATCCAATTATTTAAAACAAGGAGGAGTATGGTGAGATTAAAAAAATGGAGTGAAATGTCTTTAAAAATGAAATGGGTTACACTTATTCGATTATTTACGAGTGTATTTGTAATTATAAATGTTCTGTTAGGTTTATTTAATATAATAAATATACAAATTACTAATAATATCAACATGCCATTACTAGGAATTATTTTCATCATGAACGGAATAGATAGTATGAAGGATAATAGAACAATAGCAATATTTAGCTTTGCAGTAGCTATATTTAGTTTTGCTGTAGGTATATTTATCTACACAGTACAGTTTAATGGATAGTTTAGGCTTAGGTTAACTCATTATTTTGGAGAGGGAAAAATGGATAAAAAGAAATATATATTATTTATATGGTTGGTTGAATGTATTCAAATTATTATCATCATTCGATTTTTATTTGTATATAAGGGAGTATATTAGGTCGGAGCTGGAGTGGCTTTATCATTGTTCATATGTTTTCTTGCATACAAATTATATACCTATAAAAAAGTTGAAAAATTCAAAATAAGAATGACCGGATTGATGATACTTACTATTCTGATTCCAATCATTTTGATTGGGTGTAGACCGGAATACACCTATGAAGAAGGCTTTGAGTTGATTAATTCTCAGTTTCCATACGTGAGTGGCACTGAATATCAAGAGTACGATAATGGGAAGAATACAATCCAGGTCTCTGACGAGGAAACATCATTTCTTATTGCAAATAGAGCATATTATTATAGATTCATCCTTAATGATGAATTCAAGTACTTTATAGTTGATCCAATTCGTGGTATCGTATCTGAAACGGAAGAATATTGGAAGTAATCAAATTATGGAGGACAAGTGGTAAGTTTTGTCGCTTGATCTCGATAAAATACCAAGAAATATATGTAATAGAAATAGAAAAAAGTAAAGGAGTGAGGTTTCTTTGAATCTAGCAACGTGGATTGCTATATATATGCCATTATTTATTATATTTTTTATTGTTGTACCAGAACAACGTAATATGCAAAGATTCATAATGAAAAAAAGAAAGAAGAGAAAGGAGTTAACCGATATGACGAATGAACTCATCAAAAAATATGTAGGAAAAAATTGTTTAATATCTACAGGATCATTTGGTTCAAATGTGCAAGGTGAAATAGTCGCTGTAAATGAAAACTGGATTGAAATTAAAACCAAAAAAAACGATGAACTCGTAAACATTGAATTTGTACAAAGTATTAAAATAATTTCTAGTCTTTAAGACTTTTGGTTAAAAGATCAAGTGAGAGACGTAACAATCGATCTTGGTCGACTTCGGGATGTCGTTGGATGGCTTTAAAATTATCATAGTATTGATGGTAAAAACCGGTTAAATAGTAAAATAAACTATAAGATGTTTCTGCAATGGGAGCATCTTTTTTTATGCTTTTGTCCTCAATACCTCTGCGAAGTGCCTTCTTGAAGAATTCAATGAGTCGCTCCCAAAGTGTATACCATCCACTCTCTTCAAGGAGAGGTTCGTTTGCGGACTTGATATGATGAATAGACCCCATTATTTGAAATAAGCGGGGATGTTCCATATAAAAATCGTGAAAGGTATGACAAAGATTAACAAGTTCACAAAATCCATTTTCACTTGATCCGGACGCAACCTTAAAAGCATCTTCTAAATGCTCATAACCTCTTACAGCAACATAATAATAAATAATATTTTTAGTGGGAAAATATTTATAGATGGTGGTCTTTGTAAATACAGCTTCTTTTGCTATATCTGCGATAGAAGTTTTTTCATAGCCCTTTTGGACAAAGACTTTTTCAGCAGCTTCTAGAATAGATTGTTGACGAGAAATACGGTCCAATTCGGAACGGGTTAACTGACGCATGGTACCATCCTCCTGTTTGACAAGTTTAAGTAAGTTCGTTATACTGATATCAGGAGCTTGACTCAGAGTACACTTTGTACTCATTAAGTCATCATAATAAACTCGATATTAAGTTTATTATAGTTGAGACAGATTTTTTTGTCAAGAATGGCCAATAATAAGCGAATTAAAATTATAGGAGGTAACTATGTCAGATTTTCATGAACCAGTAGAATATCTAGAAACGAAAACGAAAGATTTAACTAGGGCGCTTCACAGTTTAAAAGAAGAGATTGAAGCTGTTGATTGGTATAACCAACGTGTCGATGCAGCAGATGATCCTGAATTGAAAAAGATTATGGCGCATAATAGGGATGAAGAGATTGAGCATGCTGTTATGACAATTGAGTGGTTGCGCCGGAACATGGATGGATGGGATGATGAGTTAAGAACCTATTTATTCAAATCCAAGCCGATTCTTGAATTAGAAGAAGAGGGCGAAGAAGATAGCGATAACGATAAGGATTTAAACATTGGAAATTTAAAATAAGAACTATTCATTGTTACACATGTTGTAAGGGAATCTATAAGGAGGAATTTGTATGAATTTACTGAAAAGAAATTTGGCACCGTTAACGGAAGAAGCTTGGGAAGAAATCGATGATCGAGCAGCAGAAGTTTTAAAAGCATGTTTATCTGCTCGGCGTGTTGTGCATGTTAATGGACCGATGGGTCTAGATTATACAGCTGTACCTGAAGGCAGGTTGGTTGACATTAGTGGCAATGACGGCGATGTACAAAGCGGCATTTACAAAATACAGCCTTTAACTGAAGCAAGGATTTCATTCTCCTTGGATTTGAAAGAATTAGATAATCTTCAACGTGGTGCAAAGGATATTGATTTTGAACCTTTAGAAGAAGCTACACGTAAGATGGCTCTTTTTGAAGATCATGCTGTGTATAATGGTTTGGAAAATGGACCAATCAAAGGGGTTATTAATTCAGCAAATAGTGAGACGCTTCCTTTTGGAAATGAAGGAAAAGGTATTATGGATGCTGTCTTTGAAGGTCGTATTCGCTTGCAAAATGCTTTTGCTTCAAAACCTTATACATTGGTCGTTGGTGAAAAAGCACTACAATTAATTGATACAGAATTGGGAGCGTATCCCCTTAAGAAACGTATAGAAGATTTATTAGGCACATCCATCGTATATAGTCCGACACTTGAAGGTGCTATTATGGTTCCTTATAATAATGAGGATTTAGAAATGACGATTGGTCAAGATTTAGCGATTGGTTATGTTAGCCATAACAACAAAACTGTGGATCTTTTTGTGACAGAGTCATTTACTTTTAGAGCATTAGATCCGAATATTATTGTAAATTATACGCTTTAGATTATTGATGATTTTAAATAGAGGGAGGCTTGAAAAAGCCTCTTTTTTTAGTGTAATAAAGTTGTTAAAATAGTTATCTAATACTAGAACTATTTTTTTGTTGTGGTAAAATATTAGGTAATGAAAGTGAGGTAGTATATTGAAAGTGGCACTGTTGATTGTAGATATGCAGAATGGTTGTAGAGAAGAAACGCAGTATAAGGCTGAATTTGATAAGGCGATTGAATACATTAATGAGATTAGTCAATATTTCCGTCAGAAGAATTATCCTGTAATTATTGTTCAGGATATTGAAGTGGGAGCGCCTGAGACTACGGAGTTTGAATGTGTAGAAAATTTAATTATTTCAAATAAGGATATCGTTGTTCATAAGAAGCAATGCAATGCATTTTGGGAGACAGAGTTAGATGCCTTATTGAAAGAACAAGAGGTTGATGGCGTTATAGTAAGTGGTTTTGCAGCAGAATACTGCGTTTTATTTACTTACAATGGAGCAAAAGAACGAGGGTATAGTACATTTTTGTTGCAGAACGGAATTGCAGGATATGACAATGAAGAGATCAAACGGATTCAATTAGTAAGGTCTGTAATAAGTTATGATGCATTAAAGTATTTTCTTTAAGAGAAAAAAACCGGCTGTGAAAAAAAAGAGGGGGGGCATTATTTAACCTGCAATAGTTTAAAAAGGAGGTAAAGCTATGTCAAAAAGTAAAATGATTGAAGTGGAGAACGTTAATGTTCCCGGTCGTGTTAGTAATGTAAACGCGGAAAAGTATGAGGCTATGCGCGATGTCTTGCTTAATGTCTTGCCAAAAGAGCTACCTGGGTTTACGCAAGAGGAAATGAGTGTGGCTGTATTACCGCATTTGCCTCAGAAGCTCTGGCCAAATGGGGAGAAGTCCATGTGGTGGGTAAAAACAGTCCAATTGGATCTTGAAGCAAAAGGCTTGGTCACTCGAAACAAAGAGGGCAAGCTAACTAGGTGGTACCAATCGTGATGAACCAACATCTTATTGAAAGAATGTTTATTATGCAAATAAAAATATGTATATTCCTTCTTGCATTACCCTTGATTTTTTGTCGTTTCGTGATATAATGAAAAAGAAGCGAAACGTTTAGCTCGGAGGTAGAGGATGTCAACAATTAAAGATGTAGCTAAATACAGTGGTTTATCCATTGCAACCATTTCAAAATACTTGAATGGTGGTAATGTGTTGGAAGAAAACAGAGTGAGTATTCAAAAAGCGATTGATCAGTTAGGCTATAAGCGGAATAATATGGCCCGTGGATTAAAGACTAACAAGACGATGACCGTCGGTGTGTTGATTCCTACCCTAGATAATATTTTCTTTACGAAGATTATTTCACATATTGAAGATATTATACAGAGTAAAGGTTATGGTATGATTGTTTGTGATTTTAAATCGGATCCCGGTCTTGAACGGTCCAAGCTAGAGTTTTTAATTGATAAACATGTGGATGGAATTATCATGGTCAGCTATGGTGGTGAAACATCGTATATAAAAGAGCTGATTGATAAGAAAATTCCGGTGGTGCTTTTGGATCGGATGATTAAAGGTATTGACTGTGATTGCGTTTTAGCAGACAATTTAAATGCTTCATATCAAGCGGTTGAAGAACTCATTAGGCGAAAACATAAACGGATTGGCATTGTAATCGGTCCGGAACATGCATACACTGCTGAAGAGCGAAGAAAGGGATACATTCGTGTCCATCAAGATTATCAGCTGCCTATTGACGAAGAATTGATTGTTACTGGTGATTATACAGTTGAAACAGGATACAAGGCATTTGAAGATTTGTGGCAGTTAAAAGAGCGTCCAAGTGCCGTGTTTGTAACGAATTATGAGATGACCATCGGTGTTATTATGGCGATTAATGATTATGGTGTCAATATTCCTGAAGACTTGTCCCTAATAGGCTTTGATAACATTCAAATGTCAAAAGTCGTTAAACCGGCCTTATCAATAGTGGAGCAACCTATGATGGAAATAGGAAAGACTGCGGCTCAAGTACTCCTAAAACGCTTAGCTAAAGATTATACGGACTTTCCGGAGATACATCGATTGAAGACCAATATTTTAATTAAAGCGTCAGTAGCTCATTGTTGTACGGAAAATGAGTAAACATGTAACCAAGTAACCAAGAGTATAAAAGTGATGTATGCTTTTATATTCATTTTTTCAGATAGAGCGAAACGTTTAGCTCTTGAAGAAATATAAAAAACAAAACGATATAGTAAGGAGAAGATTATGAGTAAGAATTTAAGAGAAACATTCAAAATTAATCCGAACGGAATCAAACCGGAAACAGTACCTTGCAAAACATTACGAACAGGCGATAAGATTCCGGCAGTAGGTCTAGGAACTTTCGGTTCAGACCGATTTTCAAAAGAAGAAGTTGCAGATGCGGTTTTAGGTGCAATTGCAAACGGTTACAGACATATTGACTGTGCATCCGTTTATATGAACGAACCTGAAATCGGGGAAGCGCTGAAGATTGCAATGGAGTGCGGCGTCAAACGTGAGGACCTTTGGATTACTTCAAAGGTGTGGAATGATATGCATAAGCAAGGGGATGTGTTATTGTCCTGTGCCCAATCTTTAAAAGATTTAAAGCTGAACTATTTGGATTTATTCTTGATGCATTGGCCTTTTCCGAATTATCATGCGCCGGGTTGTGATGGCGATTCAAGAAATCCCGATTCAAGGCCTTTTAGTGTAGAAGAGTTCATGGCAACATGGCAACAAATGGAACGTTTGGTGGATATGGGCTTAGTGAAAAACATAGGAACCTCAAATATGACCATAGCAAAGTATAATGAAGTGTATGACCTGATGCGAATAAAACCAAGTATCAATGAAATGGAATTGCATCCGCACTTTCAACAACAAGAGTTATATGATTGGTGTATTGAACATGATATTCAACCGATTGGTTTTTGCCCCATTGGTTCGCCAACACGGCCGGATAGAGATAAAACAGAAAATGATACCGTAGATATTGAAGATCCTGTCATCGTTGCAGCTGCAAAACGATTAGGTGTTCATCCGGCAGTTATTTGTGTGAAATGGGCAGTGCAACGTGGTCAAGTTCCGATTCCGTTTTCAGTTCGAGAGAATGAATATATGAGTAACTTGCAATCCGCGATCGATAATCCATTGACGGATGAAGAGATGGAAGCCATTGCTAAAATTGACAAGAAGTGTCGATTAATTAAAGGACAAGTCTTTTTATGGGAAGATGCGGATTCATGGGAAGACCTATGGGATTTAGATGGAAAAATTCTAGGTTACAATAAATAATTGGACTTACTGACGAGCAAAATTAAGGAGGAACGACATGAAAGCAGCTGTATTAACAGAGCCGCATAATCTTCAAGTGATGGACATTGAGTTGCCGGATCTCATGAAAGATGAAGCATTGATTCAAGTAAAAGCATCCGGTGTCTGCGGCTCTGATTTACCGAGAGTATTAGGCAATGCATCCCATTACTATCCAAATGTATTTGGACATGAGTTTTCAGGGATTGTGACAAAGGTTCAGGAAAACAACAAGGGGATTAAAGTCGGTGATAAAGTTGCGATTGCGCCCTTAAAACCTTGTCATCAATGTGAAGATTGTCTCAGTGGAAATCACGCATTATGCAAACATTATAGTTTTATCGGGTCAAGAGAATATGGTGCTTGGGCGGAATATGTTAAGGCGCCTGTCACGAATATTGTAAAATTACCGGATGCGACAGATATGATTCATGGGGCGTTTTTAGAACCTTTAACGGTAGCCTTACACGGACTTTTTCTTATGGACTTTAAACCCATGTCTACCGTTGCGATTACCGGAATGGGAACCATTGGATTATTAACGCTTCAATGTGCAAAACTTATGGGAGCAAAAGAAATCACAGTATTTGATATTGATGATGAAAAGCTAGCAATTGCTAAGGAGTTAGGCGCAGATCACGTAGTGAATACTATGAAGCCCGATTTTAGAGAGACTATTATGGAAATTACTAACGGAAAAGGGTTTGAGATGGTTCTTGAAACAGCAGGGGTACCAATAACAGAGATGTTATGTTTGGAAATCGCTGCAAATAAAGGAAGTGTCATGTATATCGGAACGCCTCATAAAGCCTTTACGATTGAGCCCAAGCAATTTGAATTCATGAATCGTAAAGAACTCATGGTTAGAGGGTCTTGGATGTCTTATTCGGCACCCTTTCCGGGACGGGAATGGACGATAGGTGCCCAATATTTAGGGGAAGGACGTATTCGTGTTGAACCGTTGATTGGCAAAACGATCAAGATTGAAGATTTGCCGGATGCATTTAAGGAAATTGAACAGGGTAAGATTTCCGGCAAGGTTATGGTCACATTTTAGCAATGACAAGGAGGAAATACTATGGCACTCGTAAGTTCATATGAACTCATACACAAAGCGTGGGAACAAAAGAAGGCGATACCTGCCTTTAACATACACAACTTAGAAACGATTCAAGCCGTCATCGAAGGAGCGGACGAACTTAAGTCTCCGGTGATTATCCAAACAACGCCGGGTACATTAAAGCATGCCGGAATTGAATATGTTGCGGCAATTGTCAAAGCGGCAGCCTTAAAGTACGATATTCCGATTGCCCTTCATATGGACCATTGTCCATCTTTTGATACGATAGTAAACTGTCTGCGTGTCGGTTACACGTCGGTTATGATTGATGGCGCCAATTGCGATTACGCAGACAATGTTGAACTCGTTCGAAGTGTTGTGAAAATGGCTCATGCGGTCAATGTTCAAGTCGAAGGCGAGATTGGAAAAATCGGTGGTGTTGAAGATGATATGTTTGTTAACGAAGCGGATGCATCCTTTACAATTCCGGAAGAAGCGAAACAGTTTGTGGAAGATACAGGAATTGATACCTTAGCGGTAGCTATAGGTACAGCTCACGGTATGTATAAAGGAGAGCCAAAGCTTGATTTTGAGAGAATTGAAAAAATTCAATCCATGATCAATGTTCCTTTAGTGCTTCATGGGGCTTCTGGTGTTCCGGATGAAAGCGTAAAAAGAGCAATAGCCCTAGGAATGGCAAAAATCAATATAGCAACAGAGTTAAAAAATCCAATGGCAGCAGCTATAAAAGAGGTGCTGGCGAATCCGGATGAAAATGATCCAAGAAACTACATGGGTGCTGCCCGTGAAGCTGTTAAAAAAGTTGTTAAAGATAAGATTCGACTATGCCAAACGGAAGGTTTTGCCTATGAATTTGGTGTGGTGAAAAAATGATTTTGTCAATTACGATGAATCCTGCAATAGATAAGATTTACTTTGTCGACGATTATCGGATCAATGAAGTGCATCGTCCGATTAAAGTTATTGATTCTGCAGGAGGCAAAGGATTAAATGTTGCTCGAGTTGCAAATATTATGGGCGAGAAGGTTGCGGCAACAGGGTTTGTTGGCGGTGGAAACGGAAAATTTATTGAAGATGAAGTGCAAAAGCTTGGTATTTGCAATCGATTTGTTCATATCTCTTCGAATTCCCGTATTTGTATTAATGTGACGGATACAGTCCATAAGACGTGCACGGAAGTTTTGGAACCCGGACCGATTATTCATCCGGAGGAAGAAGCACGTTTTCTTGAAGTATTCAATGAAATGATTGCAGATGTGGATGTGATAACAATCAGTGGTAGCTTGCCACAAGGTCTTGCTGATGATTTTTATGGTCGATTAATTGAAAAGGCAAATAGTCAACAAAAAAAAGTCGTTTTGGATTCTAGTAAAGAAGCTTTGCGACACGGGATTCATGCAAAACCTTTTGCGATCAAACCAAACAAAGACGAAATCCAAAGTTTTTACGATGGATCTTTAGATTCAATAGAAGGTTTGACAGAAGCGCTTCGGTTTTTTATTGACCTTGGTGTCACTATGCCGATGATTAGTTTGGGGAGCCAAGGATCTGTGATAGCTTTTGAGAATCAAGTTTTTCGGGTACAAATACCTTCGATAGATGTGGTAAATACTGTTGGATCCGGAGACGCCTTCGTTGCAGGTTGTGCCGTCGGATTATCCAGAGGCTACCAAGTTGAGGATATACTTCGTCTTGCCACAGCGTGTGGAAGTGTGAACGCAATGCATCAACAGACGGGATTTGTTACGGCTGATGAAGTCAATGAGTTTGTAGACCGCGTAGAAGTTGTAAAAATTGGTAACCTTTGATTGAAAATCTTAATTAAAATTCTGAAGGATAATAAGGAGAAAAAAACATGTTAAAAAATATACCCAGTATTTTGTCACCAGACTTGTTAAAGATATTGATGGAAATGGGCCATAGTGATGAGATTGTCATTTCAGATGGCAATTTTCCGGCTGCAAGTATGGCAAAACGTTTGGTGCGTCTTGACGGTCACGGAGTTCCTGAGATCCTAGAGGCAGTGCTTGAATTGATGCCTTTAGACACCTATGTAGAAGCGCCGGTTGCTCTTATGGAGGTTGTTAAGGGTGATAGCTATGTACCTGAAATATGGGAGGCCTACAAGGCGATTATCATTGATAAAGAAGGTGATAAGAAAATCGAGAACGTGGAGCGTTTTGCATTTTATGAACGTGCTAAAAAAGCCTATGCAGTTATTGCTACGGGTGAGACGGCCTTATATGCCAACATAATATTGAAAAAAGGTGTTGTTGTTGAATGAGAAAATTATTATTGGCGATTGACCAAGGAACATCCGGTGCAAAAATAACAATTTTTGACACGGATGGACGAGTTATTGCTGAAAACAAGAAGTGTTATGATACGTTTTATCCGGCAGAGGGCCATGTGGAACAAGATTGTGAACAGTGGTGGCAAGTGATTGCCCAAGGAATAAAGGAAATTTTTCAGGAACATAGTGTTCAACCCAAAGAAATCAAAGGAATTGGTATTGATGGAACCTCATGGGCGATGATTCCCGTGGATCAAGAAGGAAATGTATTACATAAGACATTAATCTGGCTAGATCGGCGTGCGACGGACGAAGCAATGTGGATGAAAGAAGTGATTCCGGAAGAGACATTAATTGAAGTCAGCGGCAATCCTGTTGATGCTAGTTATATTACGCCCAAGATTTTATGGTTTAAAAACCACAAGCCGGATTTATATCGAGAGACGTTTAAATTTTTGCAAAGCAACGGATTCTTGGTATATCGATTAACCGATGAATGTTCTCAAGATTTGTCCCAGGGATATGGATTTCATTTTTTTGATATGAAAAGTGGGACCTATAATCTTGAGATTATAGAAGCGCTAGGTTTAGATCCGGATAAGTTTGCTCAACCAAGTGCCTGTCATACAATTGTAGGTCAGGTTACAACGGAGGCAGCTTTATTAACCGGGTTAGAAGTGGGGACACCGGTGGTTGCCGGTGGTCTAGATGCAGCCTGTTGTACTTTAGGAGCCGGTGTAATTGATGTGGGGCAAACCCAAGAGCAAGGCGGTCAGGCCGGTGGTATGAGTATTGTTTTGGACAAACCAAAAAACCATCCCCGTTTGATTTTGGGATATCATGTGGTCCCTGATTTGTGGTTACTTCAAGGAGGGACGACCGGAGGCGGTGGTACCATTAATTGGTTTCATCGAGAATTCGGAAACGTCAGCGAATCTTTTGCAACTATGAGCCAGATGGCGGAAGAGGTTCAACCGGGCAGTGACGGGGTTGTTTTCTTACCCTATATGAAAGGAGAACGTTCGCCTTTATGGAATGCTAACGCAAAAGGCGTCTATTATGGGCTAGGTTTCGATAAAAGCAAAGGCCATTTTATACGAAGCACCATGGAAGGGGTCGCCTATTCATTGCGGCATAATTTAGATGTAGCGAAAGAAGTTGGTGTTCAAGTTAATCATCTTTATAGTGTTGGTGGCAGTGCAAACAGCAAGGTGTGGACTCAGATGAAGGCAGATATCACAGGGTGTCATATTGATGTTCCTTATGCGGATTATGCCACGGGTTTAGGCGCGGCAATTTTAGCAGGAGTTGGTGTAGGCTTATATACGGATTTTAATGAAGCTGTCAAAAAAACGGTTCATATTCAAACAAGCTATCAACCGAACGATGAAGTGAGTCCTCTATATAATAAAGGTTATGCCTTATATCGTCAGTTAAGTGACTGCTTTATGGAGAATTTTTGGACATAGGTGACGGATGACCGAAATGTCTTGCTTTCCTCGTCTTTGACGGAGATTGACCAAAATGCTTTTTGTAGACACGTGAAAAATAATTTGGATTACAAAATCCTGTTAATTCAGGTAGTTGAGTAATCGGCAAGTCGGAGTGTAAAAGAAGCTTTTCAGCTTGTTCTAGCCGAAATAAAGTCAAATATTCAACAAATGTTTTGCCGGTATGTGCTTTGAATAGCCGTGAATAGTGCTGTTCGCTCAGATTCATCATCTGACTCATATTGGCAATGGTTATTTTTTCTGTAAAGTGAATTGTCAAATATTCAATGGATGATTTAATTGTATTGGTTTGATTGGTTGATTCCTGGTTTGTACTAGAAATCAATTGAGGGAAATAGCGGTTAATCATAGTAAAAAAACGGCAGACTTCTAGCTTAATCATTCCTTGATAATACTCGGATTTTTTAGTGTCTTCAAGAAGGATTGATTCCACAATACCAAGGATTTCGGGGTAAAACGGATCACTAGATGAAAAGTAAAAAGGAATAGGAAAAGCATTATATTGATAGGTTTCTAGAATTTGAGCAAAATGGATGTCCGCACTCATCTGAGTAAGAAGCTCATCGCCGATAACGATTGCAGTATAAATACTATGACCTCTTGGAATGATGCTGTGTAGGCTGTTTCCGGGTATGAATTGAATATCACCTTCGTGGCAAGGATATTGAGTACCGTTGATATAAACATCGACGGTACCTTTTTTTGCATATATAAATTCAATATGAGTATGCCAATGAGGTAAGGTGGTGAGATTTGGAATTGTATAGGTGCCAAATGGAAAATTTGGATGAGTGAACTGAATATGTTCATAAGTATTTGGTTGATTAAAGTGAATCATTATTTTTACCTCATGTTCGGATAAGACATATTATTGTGTGGAAAATATATATTTTGCACTATAATGCAATGTTAAAATGATAGTATCATATACATTGAAGAAGGTCAAGATTTATGGAGGGTTCTTATGCTAGAAGCTGTAAAACCGAAAGTTACAAAGGTTATCGATGTCACACATCAGGGAAATGCACTTATACTTAATACAGAAAATGGAAAAATCATGGTTGAGATATGCCAACCATCAATTGTTCGAATTGTATATACGCTTGAAAAGGATATAGCATTTGAACGCGGACCGGCAATGGTTTTAAAAGAGCCAGATGTTCGGGATGATTGGTCCTACGAAATGTATGAAAAAACAATAGAGATTATAACAGAAGAATTAAAAATTAGAATTGATAAAGAAACAGGATCTATTGCCTATTTTGACCGATATGGCCAGCTACTATTGCAGGAGAGCGAACACACTTCAAAAGAACTCATTCCTTATGAAGCATATAAGACGGTGTTTGATGAAGAAAGTAATGTTAAACGTATTAAGACACCGGATGGGGTCAAAGAAATTCTTAGCGAAGGAAAAAAAGAATTTGATAAAACACTTTATCATAGCAGAGTAAGTTTTGCGTGGCAAAAGGATGAAGCTCTTTATGGGATGGGACAGCACGAAGAAGGCTATTTAAACTTGCGTGGTCAGAGAATATATCTGCATCAATCGAATTTAAAAATAGCGATTCCTATGCTTGTTTCGACCCAAAGATATGGTTTGTTATTTGATTGTTATTCACCATTAATTTTTAATGATAATGGATTTGGTTCCTACGTTTATGCAGAAGCTCAAAAACAGTTGGATTATTATTTTATCCATGGAGAATGCTTTGATGACGTGATTAGTGGCTATCGGTATTTGACAGGTAGAGCTTCAATGCTTCCTCGGTGGAGCTATGGTTTTATTCAGTCATTGGAGCGGTATGAGACAGGAAAAGAATTAATTGAGACGGTAAAGGAATATCGAAAAAGAAAAGTGCCTCTGGATTGTATTGTATTAGATTGGTTATCTTGGGAAGGTGAGCTTTGGGGGCAGAAAACATTTGATAACGACCGCTTTTTTGATCCGACGTCCATGATTCGCCAGCTTCATGAACTAGATGTTCATTTTATGATTTCCATATGGCCCAATATGACAAGAGTGTCAGACAATTATAAAGAAATGGAAACAAAAAAATGTACGCTTCCCCAATCAGAGATTTATGATGCTTATCGTCAGGAGGGGAGAGAGCTATACTGGAAACAGGCGAATGAAGGTTTGTTTATACATGGTGTCGATGCATGGTGGTGTGACTCCAGTGAACCGTTTACACCGGAATGGAATCAAGAGATTCGGCCGGAGCCGGATCAAAATTATCAGGCTTTTCATGAAACCGCAAGTCAATATGTTGACCAAGAATTTACTAATGCATATGCGCTATTTCATGCACAAGGTATTTATGAAGGACAAAGAAAAGTAACAACACAAAAGCGCATTGTGAATCTTACACGTAGTAGATATCATGGTCAGCAAAAATACGGAGTAATACTTTGGTCAGGTGATATTAGTGCCCAATGGTCTACTCTTAAAAATCAAATTCCGGCAGGTCTGAATTTATGTGCGAGTGGCTTGCCTTATTGGACCTTGGATATTGGCGCTTTTTTTGTCAAACAAGGGCAACCATGGTTTTGGGATGGAGATTTTGAAGAGGGGAACCAAGACTTAGGATATAGGGAACTTTACACGAGGTGGTATCAGCTAGGCGCATTTTTGCCGATATTTAGATCCCATGGGACAGATACACGTCGCGAAATCTGGAATTTTGGTAATGAAGGTGAGATGTTTTATGATGCTATCAAGACATTTACCCACCTTCGTTATGGGTTGATGCCGTATATTTATTCCACAGCAGCCGGTGTACATTTTCGACATGAGACAATGATGCGTATGCTCGCCTTTGATTTTAATAAAGACTCGAAGGTATATAATATTAAGGATCAATTTATGTTTGGAAAGCAGATGATGATTTGTCCTGTTTGTGAGCCAATGTATTATAAAGAGGGTTCTAAGGCTTTAGAAGATGTTTCAAAAAAGCGATATGTATATTTACCAAAAGAGGTGGGATGGTATGATTTTTGGACGGGTCAATACTACGCCGGCGGACAGGAACTTATTGCAGATGCCCCAATCGATAAAATTCCGATATTTATCCGTAGCGGCAGTATAATCCCATTAGCACAAGAAGTTCAATCAACCAATGCCTTAGATGACAGTGTGTACGATATTCGAGTATATACCGGAGCCGATGGTAAGTTTACCCTATACTTGGATGAAGGTGATAATTATAACTATGAAAAGGGTGAATGTGCTTTCATAGAGATGTATTGGGATGACGCAGAGAAAAAATTAACGCTTGACGCATGTAAAGGGACCTATCAAGGAATTCCAAATAAACTTCAGTTTAATATTGAATATATTGGCTATAAGTTAGTTCCGAAAACCGTTAACTATGATTATAAAAAGATGGTGATTAATGATGTGTAAGAACGAATCAGATAAATATATTCTTCGCTTTGAAAAACCGGCAGATCATTGGGGAGAATCCCTACTATTGGGAGACGGAACTTTAGGAGCCGCAGTTTTTGGAGGGATTGAAAAAGAACGCATTCAACTGTCCCATAACACGTTTTTTTCAGGTCAAAAACAGCACCTTAAACGTGAGAATGCCCCACAGGCATTTACACAGATGCGTCAAGAAATGGTGAATAAAAATTATCAGAAGGCAGCTGATGCAGCCGATGATTTTATAGGAATTCGAGGAAATTACGGAAGCAACTTACCGGTAGGAGAAATCAACATAGACTTTAGGGAAAAGATTGATATAGCAGTTGAACGTTATGAACGAAGTCTCAATATTTGTCAAGGTGTTGCTTCCATTATTACACGAACATCTGAAATGAACATTGATAGGGAGGTTTTTATTAATCATAGTGACCATAGCTTATATTATAGGATAAAAGCTTCTAATCCCACGAGTTGTAGAATATCATTTGAGAACAAAGCACTAGAAAAAATGATATTCGTCAAAGAACAGCAATATTACTTTACTTTAACAGCCCTTGAAAAAATCCATAGCGATGGGAAAAGTGGTGTTTCCCTAATGGGATCTATCCATGTTATTGAATGTGACGGAAGTGTTATATATACGAATCAAGGTATTAACGTCAACGAATTTACTTGTTGTATCATTCGACTCGTATCGGATACGGATTTTGATGTTGATGCGCCGGACTTCATCACAGAAGTTGACCGCCATAAGTTAGCACAAGTCCCTTATGAATTGGATTATGATCGAATTGTTTGTGAGCATAAAGCGGATCTTGAACAATATATGAAACGTATTGACTTATCTTTTGGAGGTGATGATGATTTAAGTGAATTCATGCTTCAATACGGACGTTATTTACTTCTTTGCTCATCAAGAGAAGATTCATTGCTTCCTGCGCATTTACAAGGAATATGGAATGATAATGTGGCCTGTCAAATCGGATGGACCTGTGATATGCATTTAGATATTAATACCCAGATGAATTATTGGTTAAGTGAAGTCGGCAACCTGCGCGAGAGTCATAAACCGCTACTTCGGTGGATGAAGGATATTGTCTTGCCATCGGGGAGAAAAACTGCCCATGATTATTATGGATTGCCTGGGTGGTCGGCTGATTTAGTTTCAAATGCTTGGGGATATACTCACCCGTATTGGTCCAAAACAATATCGCCTTGTCCGACTAGTGGAATTTGGATGGCTTCGGACTTTGTAGAGCATTATAGATATCAACCGGATCTGAAGTTTCTTGGCGAGGAAGCCCTTCCGGTTATTGAAGAGGCAGTGGAATTTTTTGTGAATTATATTTTTAAAAGAGAGGGTAGATATTCGGTCGGGCCTTCTATCTCACCGGAAAATAGTTATATGATTGATGGAAAGAGATATTACTTTGCGCTTGATTCAACCTATGAAAGACTTATGATCTGTGAACTGTTCAATCAATACCTGTATTTATGTGAGGAAATTCAGATGCAAGGAAAATATAGCGAACAGGTGGAAGAGATATTATCTGATTTTGAGGTGTACAGCATGACAGAAGGCGGCGGTATACGAGAATTTAACGACGAGGCAGATGAATATGATCCCCAGCATAGACATACCAGTCATCTTCTCGGTCTGTATCCCTATCGACAGATAACGCCGGAAGAGACTCCAGAACTTGCTATGGCAGCATATAAAAGCATTCAAAGACGTTTGAATCCTTATGAGCAGTGGGAAGATACCGGCTGGGCAAGGTCTATGCTTATGCTATATATGGCCCGCTTAAAAAAAGGAGATGAAGCCTATTGGCACATTAAAGTGATGTATCAGAACCTATTGAATCCAAATCGATTAGTGATACATCCACCAACGCGTGGTGCAGATGCATTTGCAAATGTCTATGAGCTTGATGGAAATACAGGATTAGCTGTGTGTATTTTTGAAATGCTTGTTCAAAGCCATGGTCATCGGATTGAAGTTCTGCCTGCCTTGCCGAAAATATGGAAAGATGGGTATATCAAAGGAGTAAAAGCATATGGAGGCATTACAGTTGGTTTGGAGTGGAAGGAAAGCAAATTGCAGTATGTAACGTTGATGCCAAGTGCAAATGTAGAGACAAACTGTCCCATAGATTGTGTTTATCAAGGGGAGGTTAAGTCAGTGCAACTGGTCAAAGGAATAGAAACCGTCATAGAATATAATTAGGAGGTATTCGGATGAAATATAAAAAAAATTGGGAAGCAACACAAAAGAAGTGGACAAGTTACTGGACGCAAGAAAACAAAGGAAGGCCACTTATGTATGTGGTTGCAAAAAAAGAAGATGCTGTTGATCCGGTAAGAGAGGCAAAACTAGCTCCCAAAGATATGGAAGATCAATATATGAATGCAGAACGTATCGTTGAACGCTTTCGATATTATGCCAAGACCCACGAGTTTATGGCTGAAAGTTTTCCAAATTTAAGTCTTGATTTTGGCCCGGGCTCAATGGCGGGATATGTCGGATGCGAGATCGTATTTCATGAAGATACAGTGTGGTTTGAACATTTTGTCAATGATTGGAATGAGGCCAAAGATATTGTTTATGACCCTGAAAATGAATGGTTTAAAAAGCATATTCAATTGTTTGAAGACGTTAAGGCGCTTGTGGGAGATGAATTTCTTATTGGCATACCGGATATTATGGAAAATATTGATGTGCTAGCTTCCATGCGAGGTGTACAAGATCTTATTTTTGATATGATGGATGACCCGGATGAAATCAAACGTCGATTAAGTCAAATTCAAGATATTTATTTTAATTACTATGATCAGTTCTATGACATTGTCAAAGATGATGAAGGTGGATGCTGCTACACGGTTTTTCAGATTTGGGGTCCGGGAAGAACGGCAAAGCTACAGTGTGATTTTTCTGCACTAATATCACCCAATCAGTTTGTGGAATTTATACAGGATGAATTGCGTAAGCAAGCGCAACACCTTGACTATGTTTTATATCATCTTGATGGTCCGGATGCCATTAAACATGTTCCGGCAATTATGGAAATTGATGAAATCGATGCCTTGCAATGGACAAGTGGAGACCATGGCCCGGACGGTACTATGGAAGAGTGGTATCCAATCTATGATCAGGCTGTTACAGCAGGAAAAAGTCTCTGGATTAAGGTGTATACAGGTGAATTTGAGGACTGGATTGAACGTGTCGAAAAATTAGTGATGCGTTATGGTTCGAATGCAATGTTTTTATTCTTCCCTGAAATGTCTGAAGAAAAAGCGAATCGTTTGATTGCATATGCAGATGCAAATTGGAGTGATATCAAAGGTTCTTATATGTTGGAGGAAAACATATGAAAAAATGGACATTGGGTGTTCTTGGATTAGGGGAAGGACGAAGTATTATTTCAGCAGCGCTTCAAAGCGAACTATATGAATTAGGAAACATCTGTGATTTGGATGAAGCCTTATGTCAAACTCGCCTTGAAGAGTTTGGTTTGGAACGATATACATTAAACTACACGGATATGCTTGATGATCCGTGTATTGATGTTATTGGAATATATACGCCGGATCAATTGCATAAAAAGCATATGGTGATGGCAATGGAAGCCGGAAAAGATGTTATTTGTACAAAGCCGTTGATGATATCTCTTGATGATGCGTTGGAATTAATTGAAGTGCAAAAAAAGACTGGAAAAACTATTTTTGTAGGGCAAAGTTCAAGATACTTTGAACCGGCAATGCAACAAAGAAAAGATTATGAAGCAGGATTGTTTGGCGAATTGGTACATGTTGAAACCCAATACATTACCGATGCGAGATGGTTTTTGGACAAACCCTGGAGCAGACAAAAAGGTTTTTCTTGGATGTACAATTTTTTGATTCATGCGGTTGATTTAGCTGTGTGGTATTTGCCGGATATAGAAACGGTTTATGGTACGGGATATGTGAGTGAAAATACGACGGATTTTGGGCTAGAGATGCCTGATGCGCTATCTTTTGTGCTCAAAGATAGAAACGGGAAGAGTGCGATTGTTAAAGGGATTTATGCAGAGCCTGTGTTTGATTATGATCTTGAGCAATCTATTAGTTGTACATTAAGAGGGACAAAGGGACTTAGTCGAGCTGGTTATCCACGGTTGAAGTATCAAAGAAACTTTCCGGAGCAAGACATCTGTGAAGTGCAAAACTATGGCGAGCTCTATGATTACTACTTTAGATTCGAAAATGAATCCCATCATGCAGGTGAATATCAAAACTATATCGAAGAATTTGCCCAATTGATGAATAACAATCAAAATCCAACGCCGGACCTTTACGAAGGACTAAGAACATTAGCTGTAATGGAGGCGATGGAAGAATCACTTGTAACCGGATGTGTTGTTCACGTTGCCGATATTCTTTCGCGACGCAAACTCGATATATAAGCAGAGAATTACATGTTTTTGTTCGTGTTGGCTTCCCTACAATCCACCGGGCTTGTGCCCACATGTTTTTTGAATATACGACTAAAATATCCTTGTTCAGGATAGCCCACAGCTTCTCCGATTTGTCTTACAGACAGTTCCCGGTTATGCTTCAAAAGCTGTTGGGCTTTTTGAATTCTAAGAGAAATAAGATATTTTGATGGTGAACATCCGAATTCTTGAATAAATATTTTGCTTAAATAGCTTGAACTGTAGTTCATTTGTTCGGCGATATCACTTAATTTGAAATCTTCGTTGTAGTGATCGAGCATATAAGTTTGAAGTCCAAGTGCTATTTCGTGGGATGATTTTCCGGAAAGATCATGGCAGAAGATTTCTTTATAATTTTGATCCCGTGACAAATATTTGTTTTGCAGAGCAAGTAATGTATCATATAAGGCGTCTGTGTCAATGGGTTTTAATAAATAATCAGTGACTTGATAACGGATCGCCTTTTTTGCATATTCAAATTCAGAAAAACCGCTAACAATGACACAGTCAATATCAGGGTAGTAAGAACGAACTTTTTGAATAAGTGACAGTCCGTCCATTGCCGGCATTCGTATATCGGTGATGAGCAAGTCCGGTTGATGTTCTTCGATAAGTTCATAAGCTTGAATACCTGTTTGGGCAAATCCAACAACTTCAAAGAAAAGCCCGGTAGCATTAATTTTTTGAATGAGATTATTGAGTAATAATAATTCATCTTCTGCAACTACAATTGAATAATGCATAAATTACCTCTTTTCTAACGTTTTCATTCCGATGATGACACAGCCATGTCCGTCTTTTGTATTGGCGAATTCTAGAATTAGTTGGTCACGCGCATGAATTTTCCAGCGCATATATACGTTTAATAGGCCCATTCCGTCTAAATTCAGTTCCGGTAATCCGGGGTTTTGGGTTATATATTTGATACGTTGATTGATTTTTATTAGTGATTCAGGGCTAAAACCGTTGCCGGAGTCGGTTACTTGAATTTCCCAGTTGTCGGAATATACATGGCCAATAATGTCTATATGCCATGGTGGGATGCAATCAGTACCATGTTTTAAAGCATTTTCTACCAAAGGCTGTATAATCAATTTTGGGATTTTTAATTCAAGTATTTCTTTAGGAATATCAATCGTAAAATCTAAACTACTTTGATATCGAACCTTCATGCAATAAAGGTATTTTTCGACATAATCTAATTCCTCTCGTAACGTAACAAGAGCTGAAGCATCGTCTGTAATATAGCGCATAATTTTTGTCAAATTGCGACATAAATGAACAACTTCATCCTGTTGACCATTTTCTGAAAGTATGATGATGCTAGATAAGGTGTTGTAATAAAAATGCGGATTAATCTGAGATTGCAGTGCGAGAGTACGAGATTTCAACTCTTGCTGTCTAGTGTCGATGAGCTCATCCATCGAATTTTTTAGTTTGCCGCTCATATATTGAAACGCTTGATATACTTCGTTTAGTTCATCATAGGAGGTTCCAAAATCCGGATGGTTTTCAGATCCTAGAGTGTTTAGTTCAAGGCGCTGAATCATTCCTTTGAGATGGGTTACCGGTTTTACCATGTTTTGAGCAAGGTAATATGAAATGACAATGGAAAGTAAGAAGATGGCAGCAGCCACAGGTAACAGCATTGATAATAATCCATTAACCGGTTGGAGTATGATATGTTCGGGTTGAACGGATATAAAAGTCCAACCACTATAATCAGATGTCTCATAAACCATATGCTCTTTTTCTTGCGTATGTGTATTCATAATATAACAATTGTCTGATTCATCTTTGCTATAGCTATAATAATTCGTGGTCTGTAAAAGGTTTTTTGAGTCGGAATCATAGGGATATAATAGCGTTCCATTTTCGTTGAAAACGTATGTTTTTAAGGTTGACTTATTCTTTTTTTGGTAGGAGATGATGGATTTAAAGATACTTTTGCATCGCTTAATTGTTTCAACAGCGCCAATCTTTCTTCCGTAAGGGTCATTATACGTTCGGTAGACGGATAAAAACCAATCAGGGTAGTTGGAGGAAGTTGAATAATTGGCGGTATAATAAGGTTCTCCGATTAGTTTGATTCCGTCAAGTTCGAGTGTTTTTTTGAACCATTCAAGGGATTTGGTATCGACTTTAATCGTATTGGTTACCATACCGACACGAACAGCATTACCATGAAAGTCAAAAAGATTAATTTGATCAGCCTTAATATCAGTACCATTGATTGCAACAAAAAGATTAGCTAGTTCTGGAAGCCTAGATTGGTCAATTTCAAGATTGAGATATGTATCAAATTGATTACTGATTAAGTTGCTATAGTTTATATTTGCTGAAGTAATATCTAAGTCATATAAGACGCCGTCAACTTGCTCTTTAAAAGACGTATTAACTGTGCGTACGGCGCTAATTTCTTTATCAATAAGAATGGGAGAGGAGTATTGATAAAAAAAGAGGGTGAAAAAGATGAGAACAATTTCGGAGGTCAACATATAAGCTATAAAAAGCTTTGTTTGTAATTTCATCGGACGGTTATATCTAAATCTCATGGGCCTTCCCCTTGTTGTAAAAATATATAAAATAATTAATTATATCATGAAAAATTATAGCATTATTTAGATGGATAAACAATTAAATCTTAGTAATGTTGACATTTTAATAAAAAAACATACATCTCTACATATAAAAATATATAATGTGTCAAAAAAGTGCAAGGCATAGGATGAAAATGTGCATAGTTAATAGTTATCGGATTTGCTATCCTATAATTGTAAGGTAACAAGGAACAAGCTTTATAATAAGTTTTACAGGAGGGTTTTATGAAAACAAAATGGTTTAGTGTAGTATGTTGTATGATTTTAGTGGTATTGTTGTCTGTTGGGTGCGGTCAAAATGATAATGGTAATGCCCAACTGGATGCTAGTGGTTCTTCGGATGATCAAACGACAGTATCCGATGACAGTGCTAGCGACGTGAATGGCGAAATATCTTTCGATGGAGAAGAATTAAGCATTTTGGTATCAGCGGGGTGGATGGATAACAGGTACGATACAATTATTGAACGATTTGAAGATACCTATGATGTGACGGTTGATTTGCAGACCATTCCTGCGGATCAGTATTTTGACATTTTGCAGTCAAAATTGGATACAGGTACGAATGCAGATATCTTCTGGATTCAATCCAATCCATTTGCAATTGAAACAACGATTGTACGACCAGAAGAGTATTGCCTTGATTTTACAGGTGCTGAGTGGGAAGATATTATGTATGAAGCTAGAAAAGCATCTTGTGTGCATGATGGAAAGCTTTATGGCTTACAAATTTGGCATAATTCTCCGGAATATGTGATGCTATATAACAAAACAGTATTTGATGAATTAGGACTTGAAATACCAACGACTTATGATGAACTTAAAGAAGTGTGCGAAACAATTAGTGCAGAAGGGATGACACCATGGTTTATACCGGGCGCAGATGGTTGGCAACATCAATTGGCATTCTTCCAAATCGGTGGTGTTTATGAAGCGAATATGCCGGGGCTATATGACCAATTGAATATAAATAAGGCAACATTTGCAGGAAATGAGACTATGTTAACCGTTTTGGAACAATTTAAAGAATTATCAGATTTAGGTTATTTTGGTGAAGACTGGATAGGTTCGGATTCTACAAACGCGTCGAATGACTTTGGTGACCGAAACATTGTAATGGCAATGGCAAATTCAAGCTATATTAAACAAATCAAAGAAGAGACAGGTACGACAGATGAGTTTGGCTTATTCTTGTTACCACTTGCGGATAATAACTCGTTTCCTACAAATCCTGCAGGGCCGACAATGTTTGGGTATAAGGGAACATCGCATCCTGAGTTGGTTAAAGCGTTTTTCGACTTTGTAACAACGACAGAAAGTCTTCAAGAATTACTTGATAACTCACCGTCATACACAAATCTAGATGTTAATGATCCTAATCTTGAACAACATTGGTTGCCGGAAGAAGAAGTGTTTATGAGTGGCGTTAAACAAAGTCAGATGGTAACGCCGGTGCTTCAAACCGGGACGAAATACACTAATGACTATTGGATGGACTTTGGTGCAGATATGGTTGCCTACTGTCTGGATCAAATGGAAGCAAATGAAGTTCTTGAAAACATGGACAGAAACCGAGCGGAATCAGCAGAGATTACAGGCGATCCTAATTGGAACTAGAGTAAAGTTTGGAGGCATACTGTGAATAAAAATAAAATCTATCCTCAATGGTACATTGTTGGACCGTTAGCATTATACGTTGTGTTCTTTCTATTTCCAAGTCTTTTGGGAGTCTTGTACTCTTTTACGGACTGGAGTTCTAGAAGCGGTATCAATGGGATTAGTTTTGTAGGATTAGAAAACTATATTGAGATTTTTACGTCTAATCGAGATTATGCCTCAGGTATAGTTAATACATTGAAATTCACGTTGATATCAAATGGGATTAAACTGACTGTAGGGTTATTTCTAGCGATATTATTGCAGGAAGGTGTTTTTGGAAAAGGTCTTTATCGGACGGTGTTTTATTTGCCGTCCATCCTTCCTTTTGTCATTATAGGTTTAGTGTTCAAATCTGTATTTAACTATAATACCGGCTTGTTGAATACTATGTTTGAAACATTGCAGCTTGATTTCATGAAACAGAAGTGGCTATCGGATTTAAATATCGTATGGAAGTCGATTTACGGTGTTGACGCATGGCGTGGAATTGGTTATGTTATGACGATTTTCTTGGCAGGGCTAAATGCGATTCCAAGAACATACTATGAAGCAGCTGTTATAGATGGGGCAAATTTTTGGCAGAAATTATTTAAGGTGACATTACCGATGATGACCGGTTCAATTATGATAAATCTGGTTTTTGGAATCACCTATGGATTGAAAGTCTTTGATATTATTTACGTATTGACGAATGGTGGGCCGGGGCGTGAAACTGAAGTACTGACAACGTATGTATTTCAATTATATTCAAGAGGCCAATATGGTCTTGCAACAGCTATGAATGCCATACTGTTGATTATTACTGCAGTTATCGGTATTGCTGTCGTGAAATTCATGAGTAAGCAGGAGGTGCAGCAGTGAACAAGAAAAAAATGTTTCAAAGTCTATTCAAACAGGTTTTATGTTTAGGTTTTAGTGCTGCTGTAATTGCACCCTTTTATATGGTGCTTGTAAATTCCTTCAAAAGTAAATCCGATGCGGCAAGAATGAGTATGGCCTTGCCATCTGAATGGATGTTTAGCAATTACTTGGAGGTCATTGAACGGGGAAAACTCATTCAAGGATTTATCAACAGCTTGACATATGCAACTTTTTCAACGACAGCAGGTGTGCTTCTCTGTTCGATGGCTGCTTTTGTTATTAGCCGTAATAGCACGAAAATCAATCGATTTATTTATTATTTTGTTCTGTGCGGATTGTTTTTCCCGGTGAATTACGTGACCTTAGTTCGTGTGTTTCAAACTTTTCGTCTCACCAACACACGTCTAGGCATTATTATAATATTTACGAGTGCGATGATTCCTTTTTGTGTGTTTACCATTCGTAATTTCGTATTATCGATACCTGTGTCAATGGATGAAGCGGCAGTAATTGATGGAGCAGGACCTAATAGATTGTTCTTTATGATTATTGTTCCGTTACTTAAGCCAATACTTGTCACTTGCTTTATTTTACAATTTATGGGGGTATGGAGTGATTTTCTTACTCCGCTTTATCTTTCAAGTAGTAGTAGGTTATTTCCAATGACAATGTCGGTCTATCAGTTTTTCGGAAAAAATACTAGTCATTGGAATTATATATTTGCAAATATTATATTAACGTGTATCCCGGTTATAATTGTTTATCTGCTGGGGCAACGCTATATTGTTTCAGGATTGACATCCGGTGCGGTTAAAGAATAATTATGAGAACGTACATTTATAATATCTTTAGATAAAGGTGGTTGTAGAAATGGATAAATTTGAAAAAATGTCCGGTTACCTACAAAAAGGTAATATGAAAGAGGTTGTAAGAATAAGTAATGAGCTTATAGAAGAAGGTGCACAAGCATCAGAGATATTAGGAGCTCTCCTTGGTGGCATGGGAATAATTGGTGAAAAATTTAAAAATAATGAAGTGTTTGTTCCTGAAGTGCTTATTGCTGCAAGAGCAATGAATGGTGGCTTGAGTGTGATTCGTCCTTTATTAGAGCAACAAGGGGTTGAATCTATGGGTAAGGTCGTTATCGGAACAGTGAAAGGTGACTTACATGATATTGGGAAAAACCTTGTAAGTATGATGATGGTAGGTGCAGGATTTGACGTTATTGATTTAGGTGTAGACGTACCGACTGAGAAGTATATCCAGGCGATTACAGAAAATAAAGCGGATATTCTTTGTATGTCAGCCCTTCTTACAACAACAATGCCTATGATGAAAACGGTTATTGAAGCTATTGAAGAAAAAGGCTTAAGAAATAGTGTGAAGATTATGATTGGTGGTGCCCCGGTTACTGAAAGTTACGCTCAAGAAATTGGAGCAGACCTTTATACCGCCGACGCATCGACAGCTGCAACGGAAGCAAAAAAACTCGTGAGTGCTTAGGGATAAATGCAAAGAAAAAGGAGATAAATATGACCGGAAAAGAAAGAGTAATACGTGTGTTAAAGCATGAAACCACGGATCGTGTACCATGGGTGCCATTTGCAGGTGTACATGCAGGAGCCTTGATTGGAAAAAATGCTACAGAAGTTTTATCGGATGAAAAAGCGCTGTATGAAAGTTTGAAAGCAGTACATCAAATGTACCGACCGGATGGAATGCCGATTGTTTTTGATTTACAAATTGAAGCTGAGATTTTAGGATGTGAACTTGTATGGGCGGATGAAGCACCACCATCCGTTAAGACTCATCCATTATCAGATACACAGGACATGCTTTGCGATTGTAAACAACCCGAGCCGACGATGGGGCGTTTACCCATGGTTCTTGAGGTTATGAAAAAGATGAAGGAAGATGTTGGCGAAACAACAGCTCTCTATGGTTTGATCTGTGGTCCATTTACACTTGCCTCTCACCTTAGAGGGAACAATATGTTTATGGATATGATTTTAGATGAAGACTATGTGAAAACGTTGATGGAATATACAACGACCACAGCGCTTAAGATGGTTGATATGTATGTTGATGCAGGTATGGATGTCATTGCGGTGGTTGATCCTCTGGTTTCGCAAATATCGCCGGAGCATTTTGCCGATACGTGTCATGAAAGTTTTCTAACACTGTTTGATTATATTCGTGCAAAGGGAGCCTATTCTAGCTTTTTTGTATGTGGTAATGCGACAAGACAAATTGATATGATGTGTAAGACCGGGCCTGACTCGATTTCGATTGATGAGAATGTAGTTATGAAAGAGGCAAAAAAAATAACAGATACCTACAATATTGCGATTGGTGGAAATATTCCGTTAACGACATTGATGCTTCATGGAACACAACAAGAAAATATGAAATATGTCGTTGATATGATAGATTCCCTCGATACGAAAAATTTAATTATATCCCCGGGATGCGATATGCCATATGCTGTGCCTACTGAAAACACAATCGGTGTAGCGCAAGCGGTTATTGAGACGGATAAGATACGTGAAATGGTGAAAAACTATGAAGCACCGGAAATGAATATTGATGTTGAATTACCTAATTACACCCAGTTAAAGAAACCCTTAATTGAAGTGTTTACCTTGGATTCTGCCACATGCGCAGCGTGTACTTATATGATGGGAGCAATCAATGTTGCAGATGAACACTTTGGTGATCGAGTCAATGTGATTGAATACAAGTTCACTGAAAAAGAAAATATTGCCCGTTGTATAAAAATGGGAATCAAAAATCTTCCGTGTGTTTTCGTTAATGGTGAACTTAAATGGTCATCAATCATTCCGAGTAAAGGTGAATTGTTTACTGAAATCGAAAATGCATGTGAAACGGTAAATAAAAATTAAAGCGAGGTTTTAATATGTTCAAAGATCCGATTTTGTTGGATAGTGTATATGAACCTGAAAAGATTATGCGTCTAATGCAGTGTAGCAAATCATCAGACGCGTATCCTGTGTTTTTGTCGGTTTTTCAAGAATTTGAAAAAACCATACAAAGTAGAATTCAAATAAAAGCTTTTGTTAACGTTGAGCTGAACAAAGAAAATCGTGGCGAAGATACAGAGGAGAAAATCGGTCAGGTCTATTGTTTGCTAACAATCGGCCCATATTTGGAAAACTATATCAAAAAGCTTTATGAACAAGGCAACTATCTTGAAGCGATGATCTACAATGAGATTGGAGATCAACTTGTATTTCAAGGGACAGAAAAGCTATTTAAAATACTTGAGCAAGAAATCATGGGTATCGGATTTTTATCGCATAGATATGAACCCGGTACTCATGATGTTTCTATGGAAGAAATGCATCGAGTCTATGCAAAGATCCAAGAGCATTTTGATTACAAATGTGGTGTAGGTATAACAGACCAAGGTATGCTTTGGCCGGTAAAGTCCATCGGCTATTATTATAATATTATGAATGATAAAGCACAAATTTATGGTGACCGGGATTGTAACAACTGTGATCAAACTGAATGTAAACATCGGGAATTTCAAGTGATGGTTGAGACCTGTGGTGATTTCATTCGATTATCTGCAAATTACGGAGATAATTTATTGGATGTACTTCGTAAAGAGAACTATATAGCAACAGCTCCTTGCAATGGCAAAGGGACTTGTGGAAAATGTAAAGTAAAAGTAGTGAATGGAAATTTCAAATACACAACAGAAGAATATAAACGTTTAAGTCAAATAGAGATGGATGAGCATATCATTCTGGCTTGTTGCCACAAGGTCTATGAAGATCTCACCATTAGTATTCAAAAAACTGAGGAAAGTTATATAGAAAGTCGTTATCAACTTGAAAAGGTAAAAATTAGAGAGGATTTAACGGGTTATTGCATAGGGATTGATATTGGAACAACAACCATGGTCTTTAGTTTGGTAGACCTTCAACAAGGTGAAGAAATTGATCAATTAAGAATATTAAATCCTCAGCAAGCCTACGGTTCAGATGTGATTAGCCGTATTGAGTATGCAAAAGAGAATTCAAAGCGGCGGTTGACTAAGATAATGGAGGAAACAATTCAATCTTGTATCGAGAAGCTCTTGTTGACAAATGATATTTTATTTGAATCTGTTGTATCTATTGTATTGGCAGGTAACACAGCAATGACCTATCTTTTGCTTGGGATAAATCCTATTGAATTGGCAGTTGCACCATTTGCTGTTCAAGCATTTACATATGAAAAGCATCGTCTTATGCTCTTTGAGATTAATATTTTTCCTTGGATTGCAGCATTTGTCGGGGGTGATATTTTATCCGGTATCTATGCGTTGGAAATAGAAAATCTGGAGCGTACATCTATTTATATTGATATTGGAACCAACGGAGAGATTGCTCTTTTTCATAATGGATGCATTCATTGTGCAGCAACAGCTGCAGGTCCGGCATTTGAAGGCGCTAATATTACACACGGAATCGGAAGTGTAGCCGGAGCTATTAGCCATGTTCGAGTCAGTTCGACGAAGAAGAAAGGCATCAATGTTAAATATGAAACCATTCAAGGGCAATCACCTATTGGCTTATGTGGGTCAGGAATTATTGACCTTGTTGCAGAATTTCTGGAGTTGGGAATAATTGATCAGACCGGATATATGGAAAAACCAATTACTATTCATGAATCTATTCAACTATTACCGACAGATGTTCGACAAGTTCAATTAGCAAAAGCGGCGATAGCTGCAGGCATTGATACATTATTAGCGACATATAATTTAAGTGGTCAAGATATTGAATATGTATATCTTGCAGGTGGGTTCGGAAGTGGTTTGAACTTGGAAAATGCAGTTCGCATTGGACTTTTATCAAATTTAAACATTGATAAAGTCATAGTTTTGGGGAATATGTCTCTTGCCGGAACGATTAAATTTGCTCAAAACAATACGCCTTGGAATGAAGTGAAAGAATTATTAGATAAATGTAGCTATCTAGAATTGTCGAACAGTTCTTATTTTAATCAGGCATACATTGAGCATATGATGTTTTAGGAAGTAAGACGCTTGCAATAAAAGGGAGGTATCGTATGAAACAAGTCATGTTAATTACCGGATTTTTGGGCTCGGGGAAAACTACATTTTTAATGAATGCCTTAAAGCAGACCCATTGTAGAGTCGGTGTTTTAATGAATGAATTTGGTGACATCAATATTGATTCAGCTACTATTGCTAGTGAACATATTGCATTAAAAGAGCTAACCAATGGTTCGATTTTTTGTAGTTGTCTAAAGGACAAATTTATCGACGGGTTGATAGAATTATTAAAACAAGATTTAGAAATGATTTACATTGAAAGTTCGGGTCTAGCAGATCCTTCGGATATGGATAAAATACTTAAACTCATCCGGCGTAATGAACCGGAGTTATCTTTTGAGTTTGGAGGAACCCTATGCATGGTTGATGGGCTATATTTTGAGCGAGCTTATGACAAAATGGTGAGTGTTCAACATCAAATCAAACATAGCCATCAGATTGTGATTAACAAGATGGATTTAATTAATGATGAGTCCTATGAGAAAATCCTTCGCATTATTCAGGAAGTGAATCCGAGGGCGAAAATAACAACAGCATCCTATGGAAACGTTGATATCCATAAATTAAAAGCAAACTATTTTGAGATTGAAAGTGAAGCGAGTACCAATACTCCGACGACCCGAACAAAATCGATGGTTATTACCATAAATCAGCCTATAATAAATATAACAATTAAGGATATTGTTAATATGTTAGAAGAGGTAAAAGAATATTTTTATCGGATTAAAGGTTATGTTGCAATTGACGACCAAGTGATAAAAATAGATCAGGTTGGAGCTACTATGGACATTGAAGTTTTCCGGAAAAATGAAAGGCGAATAGAGTCAAAGGCTATGAATCAAATTGTATTCTTGGCATCGCGAGAATTGGCAAGTATTCGTCAAATTTCTAGCGCAGCAAAAAAATATCTCGGAAATGATTATAAAATAAACATGTAGTGTCACATTCGTGTATAATATAAGTATTACATACATATTATATTGAAAAGGAGATTCGCATGAATATAAAAAAATCAAGTGTGGCTATTATTGGTTGTGGCCTCGTAGGCTCATCGACAGCGTTTTGCCTTGTAACCCAAGGTGTCTGTGATGAGATCATTATGATTGATATTAGTCCGGAACGAGCGCTTGGAGAAGTGATGGATTTGAATGATACAATCAGTTATTTAGATAGAAATGTAAAGGTAAAGGTTGGCCAATACAGTGATTGCAAAGATGTAGATATTGTTGTCATTACGGCAGGGGCTCCACCAAAACCAGGACAGACACGCTTAGATATGACTGAGATTAGTGCATCGATTATGCATTCAATTGTACCTGAGGTTATGGCTAGCGGATTTGATGGTGTTTTCATCGTGGTATCTAATCCTGTAGACATTATGGCATATCTGGTTTATCAACTTTCAGGATTGCCAAAGAATCAGGTTATAGGAACCGGAACATCTATTGATACGGCAAGACTGACAAACTTTATAGCAGAACGAATTGGTATTGATCCGCGCAATGTTCAAGCCTATGCTATGGGAGAACATGGGGATTCATTGATGGTTCCTTGGTCATCGGTAACGATAGCCGGCAAGGCATTTCATGATGTGATACAAGACAATCCGGATATGTTGCACGACCTAGATTTACAAGATATTGTTTATCAAACAACCCGAGAAGGATGGGAGATTTATAACCGAAAGGGAACGACATATTATGGTGTGGCATCAGCATGTGTACGAATTATAAAATGTGTGCTTTATGATGAAAACAGAATCATTCCTGTCTCGGCCCTTTTAGAAGGTGAATATGGTGAAACGGATGTGTATGCAGGGGTTCCTTGTATATTAAACAAATCCGGAGCTAGCGATATTCTTGAAATCCATATGAATAAAGAGGAACAGGAAGCGTTTAAAAAGTCTGCAGACCAAATGCGTGAATATATTCAACGCATCTCATAAGAGGAGATGAAGCTGTATGGCAAAAATGTTGTCGAATAATGAAATCAATAAATTCATGCGTGCAGTTCGTTCGATGAAAAGTGAGGATATGACCGCAACAGAACTGGATTACGAAGAAGTCCGTCAAGCACTTATCCAGTCTCCGGAACTTTTAGAATTACTTGATATGTCTATGGAGGATACTGCCCTAAAACTAGATGGTCGCAAGCAATATTATTTAGAGGATGATCTTGGGCGAGTTTATATTGATGATAAAAACGCACCATTAATGTTAATTGCTTTAAGTGCCGGACATTATGAGCCTCTAAGTTTTAAGAAAAAGATGCGTTCACTTTTCAAGCAATTAAATGACTGGATAAGAAATCAAGCTCATAAAAAGCGCCATAAACGTCTAACGATTGCTTCAATTAAGTATACCGTTAAAAATATTGATCAAGTATATTTGAATATGCGAAGTGATATTCTTAAGCTGGGTGAACACTATTCACCTAAGTTGATTGAGTTGCTTCTGTTACTTCCGGATCTTTTGGTATATCTCGTTAAGTTTGTTGCATCTGAACAAGTATCCATTAAGACAAAAACCAAGCTTCTTGCAGCAATTATGTATATTGTTGTCCCCTTTGATGTTTTGCCAGAAGGACTCATGGGACCCCTTGGCTATGTCGATGACGTGTATCTAGCATTGCATATTTGTGTTACGGTACTTTTTGATTCGGAGATTTCAAAAGAAATGCTTCGAAATTATTGGCCGGGAGATGTACAACAGATTACAAAGCTGCATGGATATTATCATGATCTGAGCTTAATCTTAGGAAAAGATATCAAGGGCATTATCAAACGCTTCATCAAGAGAGGACATAAGTAATGGAAACTTTTCGTTTTTCGTGGAAATACTTCATCATTGGCTTAGGACTACTAGGCCTTGAGATTATCATAGCACTTTTTGTACATGATGACTTCGTTAGACCCTATGTTGGCGATGTATTGATTATGTTTTTAATGTACAGCTTTATTAAGGCTTTTACGGGTAGACCGACACGAAGGTTACCCTATTATCTTTTTACTTTTGCTGTTTTTATTGAGTTGTTGCAACTATTTCAACTTACTCATTTGCTTGGATTGCAAGAAAATATTCTTGTCACAACAATTTTGGGTAGTGTGTTTGATTTTCGAGATATCATAAGTTACTTTATAGGGATGCTATTCCTCATAGGATATGAGCAGGCCCTACGTAAAGATATTTCTTACTTATAATGTATGGAGTGCGATTGTTGCAGTATTGAGCAAGACGTACAAGCAATACGTGCAAAACATATTCGTAGTCGAGGATTTAATCCCTTTTCTAAAGGGTTGGGATTTTTGACTCAACGCGCCTATATAGGACCATTAGAAGAAAAAGCGCAAAAGGATGTGCGTGTTTGGGAGACTTGCATTCAATAATGAATAGAAAAAAACAGTAGGACTATTGTACTGTTTCGGCACATGCTTTATAATAGATTTTGAAGCTTTGTAATCTGTTGAGAGAGTGTGGTTAGGACTGTGCGAAAAATGGAAAAAGCTAAACCGAGTCGTTTGGATTATAAGATAAATGAAGACAATATATCTGCGCTAAGAACGATTGTTATTGTGATTTTGATCGTTGTGACAATTCAAACGATTGTTTATTTAAGCTTTGCGCAAATTTCTTTTGGCTTAGATATTATTGGAGTAAAAATAGCTCTTATTTTCTTGGGGGGAATATTGTTGTTCTCTTTTGCTAAGATAAAGACAACAAGTTCTTTTTTTAAGAAATATTCAGAAGTTTACATAGGTGGTATTATTTTTGTGATTTTAAATATGTCCATTATAAATACGTTTTTTGCACAAGATATTAGTTCAGACATTAGTATTTATATTTTGGTTTTGTTTTCGGTTATTGGTGCAGTTAGGATTCGTCCAAAAACTATTAGTCTTATTCTTGTAACAAGTTATGGGATATTTTTTGTGGGAATGCCTTTCTTTCAATTAAATACATCGTTTCTTGTGCCTCATCTTATTAACGGACTGATTATTAATATTATTGCATTTTTTATCTCACGGATGCTATATCGTTATGCAGTCGCATATGTTTATGATAAAGCAGAAATTGAAAAAAAGAACGAAGAGCTAAAATTCTTATCAGAGAGAGATGATTTAACAGGTCTTTATAATCAGCGTATGATCAATCATTATATAGAGAAATATATAAAAGAAGTTGAGTTATCGGGGCATAATCTGTTTTTAGGAGTTATTGATTTAGATGGATTCAAAAAAATCAATGATAATTACGGACATGCGTATGGAGACAAAGTGTTGTGTCGTATTGCAAACATAATTCAAGAAAATATGAAAAAAGCGGAGTTCTTGGGACGCTATGGTGGAGATGAATTTGTTCTTATGTTTAAAGGTATTGAGACAGATGAAGTCAGTGAAATAATGGAAAAGGTATTAATAGAACTAAATAAAGTGGAGTTTAAAAGAGATAAACTTACATTTAGCTGTGGAGTTGCAAAATGGCAAGGAGAATCAAAAAGAGATTTGTTTTGTAAAGCAGATGAATATATGTATCAAATCAAAAATACGGGTAAGAATGGTGTATTAACAATAGGATGATTATTGACACATACTCATAAAAATGCTAAAATTATAAAAAATGAAAACAGGAGAAAACAATGCAAATAGAGCGTAGAAGAAGTATACAATTAGACAGAAGCCCTCTTGCAGCAGCCGGAATTGTACATGGCTATGCAAACTTACGGGAGTAGTCTGTCCATTTTTCTTCGCGATCATAGTATCCAAGTGAACGTAAGGCAGACTGTTTCCTAAGAATGGGCAGGCTGTTTTTTTGTACGCAAAATAATATAATTATTTGAAGAAAGAGGTATTATAATGATCGATATTACGATAAATTCAATTGGAAAAACATACTTTGGTAATCCTGTTTTCACAGATGTTTCATTAGAAGTAAAAGAAGGCGAATGTGTTGGCTTGCTCGGTGATAACGGAACCGGTAAAACAACAATTTTTAAAATGATTATCGGGGAAGAAAAACAAGACTATGGGGATATATTTATTCGCAGTGGGCTTAAGATAGGCTATTTTCGACAACAAGTTATGACGTACCATAACAAAACGGTTATGGGGGTTTTGTATGAGGCATTTGAAGATGTATTGGCTATTCAAGTAGCCATGCACGATATTCAGCAGCAACTAGAAAAGGAGCAGAATATTGAAGAAAATATTCAAAAATTAGGTCGTTTACAAGTTCAATATGAAGCAATGAATGGCTACGATATGGATGAAAAAATGTCTAAAATCAAGGTAGGTATGAAATTGGAAGACCTTCTTGAACAGGACTATAACACCTTAAGTGGTGGTGAACAAATGCGTGTGGCATTAGCCAAGTTGCTATTGGAAAATCCGGATGTTTTGCTATTGGATGAGCCGACCAATCATCTTGATATTGAAACTAGTCAATGGCTAGAAGCCTATCTAAAAGCATACAAAGGGTCCATATTAATTGTCTCCCATGACCGATATTTTTTGGATCAAGTTATGGAAAAAGCGTATGAGATTAAGAGTGGGAAAACAGAGGTGTATTATGGGAACTACTCGGATTATCTTGTGGAGCGAAAAGAACGCCATGACAATCAGTTAAAACACTATGAAGTGCATCAAAAGAAAAAGAAACAACTTGAAGATGCGGCAAAGCAGATGCGAATATGGGCGAATCAAGGGGATAATGAAAAGATGTACAAAAGAGCACAGGCCATGGAAAAACGTATTGAACGCATGGATAAGATAGATAAGCCTGTTGAAGATACCAACCACATGAAATTGGCCTTTGATAAGGGTGTCAGAGCAGGTAAACGAATGCTAAATCTTGAAGACTATACCGTAAAAATAGGGGAGCGTGTCTTAATTCAAGACGGAAACTTGCAAATCACTGCCGGTGAACGTATTGGACTTATCGGTGATAATGGCTGTGGGAAGACGACCTTGATTAAAGGACTCATCGATTCAGATCGAGTCAATCCAAGCGCAAGAATCGGATATCTTGAGCAAAATATTACCTTTGAAACCGAAGAAATGACGACACTAGAAACATTACGACACTACCATCCGATGGAGGAGACAGCCCTTCGCAGAACATTAGCCAAGTACGAGTTTAAAGGTGAAGATGTCTTTAAGCGCGTCACGACATTATCGGGTGGTGAACGGGTTCGATTAATGCTATGCATTCTTGTTCTTTCAAAGGTGAATTTTATGTTGCTCGATGAACCGACCAACCACATCGATATTAAGACAAAAGAAGTCTTAGAAAAAGCTCTATCCGATTTTGAGGGAACCTTGATGTTTATTAGCCATGATCGGTATTTTTTAAATCAATTGGCAGATAGAATCGTTGAGATTCGAGATCAAAAACTCATCTCATATGTTGGCAACTATGAGTATTATAAGCAAGAGCGCCAAAAAGAAAAAATCGCTAAGACGAATACGGAAAATCAGAGAAGTGAATTAAAAAGTGGTCAAAAAAAAGAAATTTATGACCAACCTAAAAAACAAAAAGGAAATCCGTGGAAAATTAAAGAGCTTGAAGAAAATATTGTGGATAAAGAGGAAGAAATCAACAAGCTAAAAGAGTCATTGGAAAATGTTGGAGCCAATTATGAAAAAGTCATAAGCATTAACGCACAATTAAATGAGGCCCAAGAGCAATTAGAGACAATGATGGAAACCTATTTTGAAGCGATTGAATAAAACAATGTAAAGTAACAAGGGGGTGTATATATTGAAAATTGGCGAATTTGCAAAAGCTAACAAGACGACCATTGATACAATTAGGCATTATATGGAGATGTCTATACTTAATCCGGATAAAAACGGGAATTATTATGATTTTGATGATCATGCTCAAAAGGATTATGAAACGATTGTTGCTTTAAAGGAACTGGGATTTTCCATAAGTGAAATACAAACTTTGATGCTATTTGAGCGCATTGGCAAGTATACTGGGTATAATCAACGTAAAACCTATAAAGCCTTTTACAAGAATAAATTAGGATGGATTCATGGTGAGTTAAATCGTTTGAAGACAATGCAAGAAAAATTAGAAGATGCCATTGATGCTTTGCCTGATCATAATGAAGAAGATTCACGTGTGGCTGGGGCGCCATTAGATGCCTTATCTTTGTTGTTTTGCAAAAAATGTCAGCAAGCCTATAGGTTGATTGATGGCCATGTGGATCAAGGTGAAGTACTTAATGGAATAATGACCTGTTCTTGTGGTGAACGATTAGTCATACATGAAGGTATTGTTTATGGAGAAGGGGCATTAAATTCAAGTGAAGCTTTTGTCTTTGATGATACATTTATCGAGGACTATGTGCAGACAACCCACATTGATTATTTGAAAAACTTACATCTAACATTACAGTGGGCTAGAAAGCATAGTATTTTTGAGAATCCGGATAAAGGAAGCGTTTTAGAACTCGGTTCCGGGCGTGGCTTTTTTCTGAGAAATATGATTGAGATGATACCTAAGCAATCAGTATATATTGCGGTTGATCATAACCCCAATGCCCATCAGTGGCTTAAGAAAGATTTGGCTACTGCCGGAGAGAATCTAAAGATTCTCTACTTGTGTTGCGATTTTAAAGCGATTCCATTGCAAGATCATTCGATTGACTACTTAATCGATGCAACCGGAAGCACAAACTATGCTTTTGACCATTGTGATTTTTTATTAGATTCAATTATGCATCTTTTGAAACAAACCTGTTTATATCAAGGGCATTTCCTCTTCTTCGAAAACTTTTCTCTAAATACCTTGATTCCAAAGGATAGGAGACAGTGGTTTCAGAAGGAAGGGATTCAACACGAACTTTCAAAGTTAGGGTTTAAATGTATGCGTAATTATGAGACCCAACTCATCTCGGAAGGGGGTCCCGGAGAGGATTTTTTTGTGGAAGGGGAAAAAATCTATAATTATTTATATATAGGAAAACTTTAAATTGCTCTTGTCGTTGGGTGGACACCACATAGTATACTTTCTCTATAGCAGTTGAAAGGAGAATGTATATGAGTGACGTGTCAATGAATCTGCAGAAAAGAAATGCGGAGATGAAGAATATATTTTTGTTTTTATGGGGGAAAACAGTTTCCATGCTTGGAACATCTGTCTACGGCTTTGCGATTAGTCTATATGTGTTATCAATAACCGGATCAGCATTAAGTTATGCCATTACTATTATGATCAATATTTTACCGCTGATTATAATCAGCCCGATTGCAGGAGTATTTGCAGACAGACTTCCTAAAAAGCTCTTTATTATCGGCATGGATTTAGCAAATGGTCTATTGTTCTTATCCTTGTTTTATATCAGTCGTTATGAACCCTTAAGTTTAGTGCAAATTTATGTTTCGAGTTTTTTTCTAAGTGTATTTACAAGTTTTTATGATATCAGTATGGAAGCGGCTAAACCCAATATTACATTCCCGGAGTCGAGAATAAAAGTAAATTCCTTAAGTAAGCTTATTGATTCCGCATCAGCGATTTTGGGTCCCATTCTTGGTGGAGTGATGATTGCCTTAGTTGATATACGCTTATTTATCTTAATAAATGGTATTTCTTTTGTTATGTCCGCGCTATCGGAAGGGTTTATTAACTATGAATTTTATCTTGAAAATAATCGACGTGAAGATGATGACAAAAAAATGTTTGTTCAACATGTGAAAGAAGGTATACGCTATATATATGCCTCAAGTCTCTTAAAAGAAGCTTTTTTATTGTTTCTTGTATTAAATTTTTTACTGGGATTCTCCATGAATGTGCCTTTGCCATATATTGTTAATGAAATTTTGTTGTTACCTTCAAGACTCTACGGTATAATTAATGCAATGATTTCTATTGGACTAATTATAGGGGCGCTTACAGTTGAAAAGTTGATGCGTCGTATACCCTATATGACAATCTTAGCATATACAATGGTTGCTATTGCTATATTGGTATCGCTCTTGGGCATACCTGTATTGTTGCAGGCGTATATGAATGAGCAAATGCATACCATATATTTTTCAATTATATGCTTGCTTATTGGTATGGGAATGTCCTATGTAGATATCCCGATTATTACCATTATGCAAAATGAAATACCTTGGCATATACGAGGTGTTGTTTTTGGAGTTAGCATGAGTACTGTCAAGCTAGTCCTTCCGATGGCGCTACTTTTGTCAGGAGCCTTAGTTAGCTACATTCCGATTACTGTCTTGCCAATCATCGGTGCAATAGTTACATTAGTCATATTTTTTGGATTTAGGAGGAGGAAAGAAGATGCAATATCAGTGGATTGATCAATACCTTTTAGAAAAAAGTGGCATAGTCAAAGATTATAAAGAAGAATGGAACTGGCATCGATATTTACTAAACAAGAAGATGGTTGCAGCTATTTGTAAAGACAAAGAAAATAAAGACATTATTACCATAAAATGCGAGCCTTTGTTTGGTGAACAACTGCGTTCCCAATACGAAGATATTGTCGAAGGATATTACATGAACAAGGTGCATTGGAATTCAGTCTACTTGGATGGAAATGTTCCCAATGACCTTGTAAAAGCAATGATCGATCAATCTTATGACTTGATTTTTAGTGACTTAAGTAAAAAGATGCAAAAAGAAATATTGGATAGTGACAAAAGAGAGGACTAAGATGAAATCTTTTGGAAAAGAAAGGCGACAGGATTCAAGGAATCGATATATGCTATGGTGCTTGCTTTTAGTTATAATGAGCCTAAATGTTTCGGGATGTGATGAAAATAAGCAAATTGTTTCAACGGATTTCGATATTAATACGGTTATTCAAGATACGGCTTTTGAAGAACTGGACTTTCCTGCGGGCTATGATTTAAAAAAGTTTGATGGTATGACAATGAATTTTATTGTTGAAAATAATCTCTATGCAAATATTTTGTTACACGAATCTGATGAATTCTCAAAAGTCACAGGTATAAATATTAACATTCTAAATGTAGACTATGATACCCTGTTCCAAAAATTGAATATTGATTTTATATCACGAAGTGGCAAATATCAAGTTGTTTATGTGGACCCCTATCAAACATTGAATCGATTTTCTGATTATCTTGAACCCCTTGATCAGTACAATTATTCAAATGAATATCCCAGTGTCGAAGGCTTTCCGGATGATTTTTTTGACTTTCAAGTTGAAGTGGTTTCCCATTTTTCGGATGAGAGTAATACCTTTGCGATTCCGTTCGATACAACGACAATGATTTTGTTTTATCGAAAAGATGTTTTTGAAAACTATGGCCAACAATTTTTGGAAGAGAAGGGGTATGATTGGACACCAGGCAACCCGGAGTTTACATGGGAACGATATATTGAAGTGTCAAAATGGATTGATGAAAATGTAGCGGATGAAGTTGTCAAGCATGGAAGTGGTCATATGGCTCAAGAACATAATTCGATTTTTTGTGATTTTTCCAATGTTCTATCAGCCTACGGCGGAAAATATTTTGAAGACGATGGCATTACAACAATCGGATTAAATTCTTTTCGAAATATAGCGGTCAAAGACCCAAACTTCATTGAAGCCCTAAGGGTATATAAAGAAGTTGTTAATGCATCGGCACCGGAGAGTAAAAACTGGAATTGGACGGATTCGGCAGAAGCATTTCGTAATGGCGAGATTGCAATGATGCCTAACTGGGATGAAAACTCGAGTTACTTAGAAGACATTAATAATTCAAGCGTTGCAGGTAATGTAGGATACTCTATTCTTCCGTGGGGACCCAGTGGAAGTGCTAATATATATGGTGGGTCAGGTATCGGCATCAATAAATATATCTCCGAGGATGAAAAAGAAGCGGCATGGCTATTTATAACATGGGCAACATCAAAACGCATGCAAGAAAAAGTGTTTACACATATAGAAGGTGGTAATTTACCGGTTCGACAATCCCACTATTACGATTTGGGTTATGCAAAAGAAGATAATGATTCATTTACTTTATTACCTAAAAAAAGAAATATTAGCTCTAGGGATGAACAAGTATATGCTGTTTTAGAATCTTGGATGGATAAAAATATTTATTTAAGACCTAAACTACGAAATTTTTATGGAGTGGAAACTGTTTTAAACAGTGCTTTACATAGGATGATTGAAGATGATATGGATCCTGAATACATAAGCTACCATATTTATAACCAACTCCAATTGATTAAATTGAAGGAGAGTGGTTATAATGAATAGTCAAAGAGGTAGCTTTACCTTAAGAATGAAGCTTGGCTTAATGGCAATCTTTCTAGTTCTAATTCCCTTTCTAGTGATTTCGATCACCTATTCAAAGACAGTGAGAGAAGTTATTAGAAACACATATACAAATACAGCCATACAATCGGTGAATGAAACAAGTGAAAATCTGAGCTTTGTTCTAAATGATGTTGAAGAATTTTCTTCAGTCATCATCAGTAATAATGAGTTGCTGACCATGCTTAGAAACAAAGAACAATATAGTCGGGATGACTTTTTGAATGTCATGAGAACCTTTCTTACATCAAGGGATGATATTAAGGCTCTTGATATGGTGATTGGAAACCAAGTTTACTCAATTGGAGCTAAAAAAAAAGCAGTCATAACGACAGAGGGTCATGTACCTGAAAAGGGCAATGGTAAACCGAATTGGATTCAAACAAGAAATTATACGATTGAAATTCTATCTGGCGAGTTTCACAAATATTATTTTTCCTTGTCGAGACGAATTATTGATTATAATACATTAGAAGATTATGGATATATGACCATCTACCTTGAAGAAAGCAATATCGAAGAAATATACGCGAACTTATTGGAGGATAATGTTGGTGAGACTTTTGTCATTGCTAGAGATGGAACAATGATTAGTCATAGTGATAAGAAGAAAATAGGAAGTACGATTCGCCATAACCCTTATGCGGATGAAATAATCGATAGTTCTGTGACTAGTGGCTATCTTCAATATAAACGTGGTGTTGATATTATGGCCATTTACTCGACCTTAAAAACCAATGATTGGAAAGTCGTTCATATTATTCCGACGAATTATTTGTATCAAGAATTAAATCAACTTCAAAAGAATCTGCTTTTAGGTGGAGTTGTTTATGCCATTGCTATTATCATATTTATTATGTTTTTCTCTTTTCGTTATACAGAGCCCATGATGAAAATGATGCGAACCATGAAGCTCGTTGAGCGTGGGGACTTTAGCGTTCGAACAGAAATTATGAGTCGTGATGAAGTGGGACAACTTGGTGAAAGTCTGAATAATATGATTGGAGAAATGGAATTTCTAATTGACAGACTGATTAAAGAAGAACAATATAAAAGAGAAGTTGAGCTTGAAGCACTTCATGCCCAGATTAATCCTCATTTTTTATATAATACTTTAAATACAATAAAATGGATGGCGAAGATACAAGGTAACGTTAGCGTGAGCAAGGCAATTACAGCCTTGGTAAAATTACTAAGAACAAGTACAAACTTAGGTAGGGATATGATTACCTTAGGTGAAGAAATCGAATATGTTAAGAACTATATGTTGATTCAACGATTGAGATTTAATGATAGTGTCAAGATAAATTATCAACTTCAAGAGGGGATTGATAATTATTTGATTCCAAAGCTTATATTACAACCGATTGTAGAAAATGCTATTATTTATGGTGCGGTAGAAAATGAGCAGGATATAACCATTACCATAAAAGCGGAAGCTATTGAATCAGACTTAGTGATTAGTATAGAAGATGATGGCCCGGGAATAGAAGACGATGTTCTCAAGCAGATTTTCAAAACGAATAATGACCGGCATCGGTTTAGTAAAGTGGGATTAAATAATGTGAATCAACGGATTAAATTATACTGTGGAAGTGACTATCACCTTGAAATAAAAACTTTGATAGGACAAGGGACAACAGTAATCGTTCGAATTCCAATGTTAAGTTAGGAGTATGTTATGTATAAAGTTTTAATTGTGGATGATGAAGCACTTGTCAGAGCCGGATTAAAAACGACGATTGATTGGGAAAATCTAGGTTTTGTGGTTATAGCTGATGCGGCCAATGGTGAACTTGGATTTGAAGAATATCTTAAAAGCGAGCCGGATGTTGTATTTACAGATATAAGAATGCCAAAAAAGGATGGAATCTGGCTTGTTCAAAAAATTAAAGAACATAATGCAGAAGTGAAGATTTTAGTTTTGACATGCTATGATGAATTTTCATATGCACGCGAAGCTTTAAAAGCCGGAGCGGGCGACTATATATTGAAGTCGGAGGTTGAAGACGAAGAGCTTGTAGAGATTATGAAAAAAATAAAAACTTCATTAGATTATTCAACAAGAACCGGAGCCGATGGCTACGAAATGAATGTGAATCATACAAGTATTAGGACGCATTTGTTTGATTATTATATTCAGTGTGGTTTTTGTGAAAACAGTGAAACGTCTGAGATGCGTCAGAAGATTGGATATACATTAGACAATAAGAAAACTGCTTTTGTATATATAAATATTCCGAGTTCCTTTGTCCATCTTACTCAAGTGCTTCTTAACTTATTTTTTCAGTATCTTGATGAAAAAAAGATTGACTATCTATATCGTGAGACGGAATTGGGCTATCGTGTGTTGCTTTCATCAGATGCACTAGAAGAAGATGATATTAAAAAAGCGTTGCTTAATCTAAATAAAAGTAGTATTCAATATTTTGATAAAGCCTTGCAATTTGTATATACACCCGTTTATGATGAAGTGGAAGGGTTAAAAAAGTATTATGAATCTTTCAGTCAGTCAACATCAATTTTCTTCTATGTATTGTTGACACATTTTTACATCGTACGTTCAGATGAGGTTCAGATAAAAGAAATTGAGATCACAGACGTCGTGAAAAAATATCGGAAAGAATTTGTTGCCATTGTTAATGATGGAGATATGGAAGAAGCCAAACTTCTTTTGTCTGAGATTAAAGAAGAAGCCAAAGGGCAAAAATATAAACCCAAAAGTATTCGAATCGTGTTTTCGAATCTAATCAATGAGTTGTTCGAACATTTTAAGGGAGCTCTTGTTGAGGACAGTCAATTGAAACGTCACGAGACCTATCATGAAGAAATGATGCAAAGTAAGACATTAGATGAGTTGATTCAGCGCTATACAAAATTTTTGATTGTGCTGATGAATGTTGTCAATAAAAGTAATATTGGGCATTCAAAGCTTTTAATTCAAAGAGTTTTGGATTATATTGAAGAGCATTACGTCGAAGGGGTATCTTTGGAAAATGTAGCATCGTATATGAATTTGTCGAAGCATTATCTTTCGACCCTATTTAAGAAAGAAACAGGAGAAAATATGACGACCTATATTAACCGTAAAAAAATCGAACGGGCAAAGGTGCTTCTAATGAACCCGGAATATAGAATTCAAGATGTTGTGGAAAAGGTCGGATTTTCGAATCAGCAGTATTTCAGTAAGATGTTTAAGCGAATCACAGGAATGACAGTGATGGAATATAAGGAAAAACGACGGGATAAATAATTATTTTGATGGAGCTATTGTGTGAGCATATAAAATGCTTGAACAATAGCTCTTTTTTTATTGTCATTTTTTGGTGGAAATATTAATAATGGACAAAAAAAGATTAAAAAAAGACAAAGAAATAAAAAAATAACGCTTAATGGTGATTGTGTAAGCAATAATTTATAAAAAGTGAATAAAGATGTTTCTTACATTCAAGTGATAATGGATATAAAATGTACATGAAAGATAAATAATTTATGCAATTGTAGGTTAACAGAATAACTGACAAATACGGGGATAAATGAAGAACACCCGGGAAACGTCGGGATATACTGATTTTACTAGGGATAAAGTGGGATGGTGTGAGAAGCGGTTGACAAATATTTTGAGAACGTCATAGAAAAAAGAAAAATTAAATTATTTTATAAAAATAGAGCAGAAAAGCACTGGAAGCCTTGTAGCGACAGGGATAAGGTGCTTTTTAAACTGCTCTTTTTTTATTATACCAAATTATTAAAGAATGTGAAAGGTACAAAGCGTGCGAACGTTGCGTTACTAAGCGTGCGTAAAATATTCATGCGTTATTAAATATGATATAAAAGCGCATGAATAAAGCAATACGAAACAAACAAACGAATATACGCGCGTTACCTTTTGTTGCGAAAAAATGTAAAATGATTTTTTCTTTACTCAATTTCAATTCTGCAAATTGGAAAAAAAATATAATCATGCAGAATTGAAGTAAAATCAATGGCTCAGCTATGTTTTTATGAAAAAAGTTTAGCATAAAGCAATTCTGCAAAAAAAGATATATAAATCTATCAAAATTGTAAAAAATTATACAGCCCTATTATTAGCTGTCTTTTCTTTGTCTTTTCCATTCTTCGAGCCTGATGACATTTTTTTCTGTAACAATCTATCATATTTCCAACATACGTTATCGTATATATCATCTTGTTCTATAGTGTTTAGTTTTCTGTATTTTAAAAGTAAGTCATGTTCTTGATCATTAAGCCTTCCAATTTCTCCGCTTAGTCTCTTAATATCTTTATCAAAAATCGGTTCTAAGCCTGATCTGTATTTTTCTAATAATTCTTTTTCATCTTCAGAAAGAGATGAATTTGAGTCGTTACTATATTCGCTACCGGATATGATCCAATCAATTGAAACTCCAAAAACATCTTTAATGGATAATAATGTATCAAAAGAAGGTTTATTTTTATTACTCTCTATTTCACTTAATCGACTTTGTCCTAATTTTATTTTGTTGCAAAACTCTTTTTGATTTAAATTTTGATCTAATCTAATAGATTTGATTCTACTTCCTACAGTGTCCATTTAATCCCTCCTATATACGTTAACGGATAATAATATATCCGAAAACAGCAAATATTCATTGACAATATACGATATCGTATATATAATGTATTTAGATAGATAAGTACATCAAAATTTTATCACACTATCAAAACAAAAGCGACAATTCTGCAACATTTTCTTGCATGTTGCAACGAAATCATATCTTTCTAAATACGTGTTCCCATCTAATGCACGAATTAGCAACATAAAAACTATTTGAAAAAATGAAAGGAGTGGTATTTTGAAACACGGAAAAAGACCGACACGAGCACAAAAAATCAGAATCAAGTCACATGGACTCAATCCTGATCATTGGTTAATCGTAAAAGACTGTAGAGAGTGTTTTCAGATTGTTCATAGAACATCCGGTGAATCAAGAAAATTAATACAAGGTAGAGAAGTGGTAGATAAATGTATTACTGAAAATTACAATGTGGTTATTCGTATGAAAACGACCACAGGTAAAGCTAAGTTAACAATGAATGATGATGATCAGACGGCGACGGTAACGATAAAAGATACTTCAGGTAACGACCACATTGTAGAGATTGATTATGTTCAAATACTCGATGCAATGAAGACAAAAGCAGAATTAGTGGAGTTCATAAGTGAAGACTTAGGAAGCAAAGGCGAGAAATGTATTGCTGCTTCGGAGGTATAAAGACGGCAAGAGAGTCACCTCCTATGTCATTGTATTTTTAGTATTGCAGTTAGGACAAATGGCATAATTCTTGATGCCTACCCTGTAGAGTGGGGTTTGGCAGTTGATACAGTGATGATTACTTATTGATTGGTTCTTTGAACTACTACTTTGAGATTCTTCTGTGGTGGCAGGAATCTCAACATCAAATTTAACCGTATGTTTTTTCATAGTGCTCTTGCCGTCATAAAAATTATAACATACGGTATAAAAATTTAACATTATCGAAAGGAGGATGCTTGATGCATAGCAAAAGAAAACTGACACCCTTTGGTGTTGTCGTGAAGAAAAGACTTATTGAAAAAGGTATGACTCAAGTACAGCTTGCTGAAATGGTTGGCACGAGCAACAAGTACCTCAACCTGATCCTATATGGTGACCGATCGGGTGATAAATACATTGACAGCATAGCAAAAGTACTCGGTTTGGACCTTGAAAATTTTAAACAAACAGCGTAGAAGGAGGTCATGCATGAAAAATGTTAACGTTTTTTTAAAGGAGATCAAAGAGCTGAAAGCCGGAATGGAAAAAAGCACGGAGATTTCAAAAGATTCACAATTGATCATACTTGAGAGGAAGCAAAAAGAGCTCAAACGAAAATCGGAGCAGATCAGTAATGAGATTGAACATGAAGTTGAAGATTTCTTTGGATATCTCAACCTGAAACAGGCAAGCATTGAAACACTAAGCACCATGAGCATTTTTGTGGAAGAAGAACTTAAGAAAATTGAAAGACAAATTGAGACAATCAAAGTGACGCGAAGTGAATAACCGGAGGAGTTTGATGAAAAAATGGCAAAAGAAAAAAGAGCATCCATGGACAAGACGAATACTCTTTTCAAAAGCCGTGATGAAAACTTTCATCTCCTTCATTTTACTCGAAAAAAGTCACCTTGTAAAGTACAAAGGGGTGAAAAGAATTGACTGAAATATTTGTCACATTAGAGGAAGCTGCTGAATTAGAAAATATTAGTTACAAAGGTATGTCATCAAGATTACAGCGAAATCCTCAAAGTTATAAGACGAAAAATGAACCTGGCATCAACGGAGGAAAAGACAGAGTTTTAGTTGCCCTTTCCTCTCTCTCTAAAAAGGCTAGGCGTGGACACAAAGAACAAAAGAACATCGATGGGAGGGATGTTGTGAATGATCAAAATATAAGTGAAAATGCACCGTGGTATATCGACATAGATTTGAACTGGTACATTGAAAAATTCAAAAAGCAATATTACAAAGCCGTTGAGCTCGGACGTCAAATACAAGAATTTCTTGATTATAACGAGGGCGATCGTACGACCTATGCGGATGAATACGCGGAACAACTGGGCATAAGTCAACGGACTTTATACAGATACTCTCAAGCCTATCTTGAAGCCACAGCATGGGCCATAAAACGTCAAAAGGAAGATGGGCATAATTATGATTTTTTTAAAGTCCTGTCACTTTGTCGTAAACCCAAGCAATGCTTCACCTTCCCATCACTTAGTGGGGAAGTTAAAGCCTTCATTGAAAATGTATGGTTCGATAAAACCTTTGCAGCAAATAACGGAACCGTTGAAATGCTCTATGAGAAACTTGAAGAAGTTGCTGAGCTTAGATCGTGGGAATATCCGTCTTATCAGACAGTGACGCGCTATATCAATTACTTGATGAATGAAGCCAGAGCCAAAAATGCTCATTTGCTTGCCTCCAAAGGTTCCAAGGAATATAAGAACAGAGTCATGATCAAAGGAACAAGAAATACAAAAGCATTACCGGTGATGGGATTAGTTCAGGGTGATGAACATACCTTTGACTGCTGGGTGGCATATACCCATCCAAACGGCAAGGTAAAAGCGATAAAGCCAAAGTTAGTTGCATGGGTTGATACAAGAAGTCGTGTCATCATAGGCGATGTTATCTGTGTCAATGCAAATTCGCAGATATTAAAACAATCTCTCCTTAAGATGCTCTATAGTGACCCGGGAGGGGTTCCACAGTGGTTGTTGATAGATAATGGTAAGGATTATACGTCAAAAACCATGACAGGCAGAAGTAGAAAAGAACGCTATAACATTGATCTTTCCTTTGATAGTGAAACAAAAGGTTTTTATCGAAGCATCGGTATTGAGGATGATTTTAGAAGTATTCCATATCAACCTTGGAGTAAAGGTCAAATCGAGCGCTTTTTTGGAACAGTATGTGATCGATTCACGAAATGGGTGACATCCTATACAGGAACGCTAACCGGATCGTTGACCGATGCCAAGGTAAAAAAAGATGTCAATGGAATGTTAGAGCGTGGTGAATTATTAACCATGGAAGACTTTTACAAGGAATGGTCTAAATGGCTACATGAAAAATACCATCAACGAAAACATAGAAGCCTCAAAGAACAAAAAGAGATATACCAAAAACCCATGGAACTTTTTATGAATGCAGAAGAAAAGTATTACAAACCTGCACCGCCAAAATCATATGCAACTATGCTAATGATGAAGGCAGAACGCGTTCATGTCTATAACATTGGAATTAAGCGTTTCGGGTATGAATATCGCTCACAAGAGCTTGGAGATTATGTGGGAGAAAAGGTAGATATTAAATATGATCCGGAAGATGTAACCAAGCTATATGTCTACACAACAAAAGGTGAAAAGATATGTGAAGCAGTTGCGCAAGAATTATTAATGATTGCACCGAGAGTTCCACAAAAAGCCCTTGAAGAACATATTAAGATGCAAAATACACAGTTTAAGACCGACCGACTTCGTAATGATTATTACACAACGCCTTATGGATTGCGCGAAGACCTTGAGCAAAGAATTGAAGGGCATGTGAATGCAGACTGTGATGTTGTCGGCATTGAATCTTTCTATATTAAAGGTCAAGGCAAGGAAAGTAACGTGGTTACCTTACCACAGGATAAACAATATGTGAAAGACATCAAAAACAAGAAAATAAAGGTGCAACAAGAAACGGACAACGAATTTTTCAACAAGAAGGCTCAGAGTGCACTCAATAAATTGAGAGAACTGGGTTAAATTTAAGAAAGTGAGGATGAAACGATGGAAGTAGTAGCGACGATTTATACACAAGAAGTAAGAACATTAGCACAAAGAGTGAATGAATACTTAACAAGTAACAAAAAGACAAAGGCCCAATTGGCAGCGGAACTGAATTATTCAAGGACAACAATATCAAGATTTTTGTCAGGAAAGTATGACAGTGACACAACAGAGATTGAAGCAAAGCTTGAAGAATATTTAAGAAATAATACGGACTCACCTGAAAGTAATAGTAACAATGAATCAACAGGCGTTCGAAAAGTGACAAAAAGAAAAGGATTTTTCGAAAGCAAGGACGCGTTAAATGTTATAGGTGTATGTAGCTCCTGTCAAGAAGATATGGGATTAGGAATCGTTGTAGGAAAGTCAGGCTTTGGAAAAACAAATGCATTAAAATATTATGCACGAATGCCTCGTGTAGCCTACATTGAATGTGATGATACCATGTCGGCTCGTGACTTGGTAGAAGCCATTGAGAGATCTCTTGGAATACCACAAACCTATGGAACCATTTGGAAAAGAGTCAACGGGATTCGAGAGTTTTTCAATGTTAACCATGGCTATTTACTGATTATAGACGAAGCTGACAAATTGATCAGTAAGTACACGCAAAAGAAAATGGAAATCCTCAGAGGTATCTTTGATCAGTCAGATGTCGGAATGGTGATAGCCGGTGAACCAAGACTTGAGGCACAGATAAAAAGTTATCTTGCACGTTTTGCGAATCGAGTTGATTTCTATGCTTCGCTCAAAGGCTTACATTCAAGCGAAGTTGAGAAATATCTCTCGGACTATAGCATTGAAAAAGATGCTATGAGTGAGTTGGTGTCTAGAGCATGTAACAATCAAACAGGTTGTTTTAGATTATTGGACCGGACTTTAAATAACGTGATCCGAATCATGAATGAGAATGAAAAAGATGTGATCACGCTTAAGATCATTTCACAAGCCAGTAACATGATGATGCTTTAGATTCAAAATAATTGTCAAAAGCCATCAGATAAACTGATGGCTCATGGATGATGTTAAATGACACTGTAGTGACGATACTCCCCCGTTGGAGAAATAAGGACGGACAGATGATATTTTCTATCGGAGTTTAAGATTGGAGTCGAATACTCACTAGAAATACTGTCCTTTTCCACATCACGAGAAATTAATTTCCAAGAGATTGGCTTGGAATGACGGGAAATTGTCATAGGGAATCACCTCCCTTCTGAGCATAAAAGCTACAGTGTCATTTTAACATAGATAACCGATAACGCTATACGATGATAAGACGAATTGCAGGAGGTTCATATGGAACAGGTGTTAAGTCTAAAAGATGTTATAACATGTGCAATCAATAAAATAGAAGTAGGAGAAACAAAAAAAGAAGCTGTTCAAGAAATCACTTCCTATGTGGAAAATAATTACATTAATAAAGCGATGATTCAGGACCTAATAAACTTACCACTAGATGATGTAGAGGTACTTCATCAGGAAGGTTTTGATTTTGGAGTAAATGGTGGCGAATTAAACGGAATAGTTTTAAAGAAGGAGGAACAGAACAATGGCGAGAAAACGTATTGAAAACAAACCATCAATTAAGAGTTGGGAAGAAGTCAACGAAGCATTAAAGGAAATTGCAGAAGGCGAGATTCTTATTGAAGACATTGAAGGTGAAATGAACAGACAGATTAACGGGATCAAGAAATCTTCACAGCTTGAAGCAAAACCACACCAAGATAGGATTGATAAGCTTGGCAAGGATATCAAGGAATTTGTAACAGAACATCGAGATGAAATCGAAGGAAAAACAAAAGTACTCAATTTTGGGAAAACCGGATTTCGTTTAAGCACAACAATCAGCATTCCTAGAGCCAAAGAAAAAGTAGCGGCTATTATTAAGAGTTTGAAAATTCGAAAGATGACAGATTGCATCAAGGTTGAAGAGAAGATCAATAAAGAAGTCCTTAAAAAATATAGTGAGGATGAGATCATTAAAGTGGGTGCAAAGCTTAGAAAACAAGACGTCTTTTGGTACGAAACGGCAAGAGAAAAAATCCGCGAATCAAATTAATGGGAGGTCTGTTATGGGATACAACAACCGGGGGCGTTTATACGCTCCCAATTATAGTATAAAGACCATTTGGGGCATTGCAAAGTCACCTGAACTTCTTTTAAACAAAGAGGACTTATATTCAATCATATACGTAGAAACAGGAAAAGACAGCATGAGAAAGCTCAGTCAAAATGAAATCAATAAAGTTTGTGCGGCCTTACTTAAGATGAAAGATTCGGCCAAAGGAAAGCCCAAAAGTAACAGAACAGATGTCGGAGGAAATAAACGAACACAGGCGCAACGGCAAAAAATCTATAGGCTTACTGAAGAACTTGGATGGAACGACAACAACGCTAGGATTAATGGATTTGTCAAGAAGATGTTTGGTGTTGAAAGGCTTGAATGGCTTGATAAATATCAGTGTAACAGGCTCATTGAAATGCTGAAGAGTATGGTTGAGAGAGAAGTCGTTAAAAAGGCAGGTGACTCAGTTGGCAACTAAAAAGAAATACAAGAAGATGACCAATAAGGAAAAGCAACATGCCAAAGAATTCCGTAAGGAACTAAGAGAAAAAGGCATCATCCCTCCTATCAAGCCAAAACTCAACCGCAACAACTTTGCCAAAGAGGTTATTGAGGAATGGGAAAAGGATGGAGATATTTTCTACCTTCCAAGAGCTTTGGGGTGTATTATTCCAAGCGGTGCAATAAAAACCAAAATAACACCTGAGCAGATTGGAGCTCTCAAGGTCATGAAGCTTGCTTTGGAATACAAGAAGTTTGAAGAAGAAGTCAAGGCTCGTGGCGAAACAAGTTACAAAGCAATGGAGTTTTATGAGAAGGTTATTGCTCCGATCATAAACTTATAAAGGAGGTACTGATGGAAAAAACTTCAGAACAAAAGTGTTCAAATTGTAGATATAGAAAACGTGGACAGTTAAGATATCCGTGTTCAACAGGTTCATATCAACTGAAATTTAGTAAGCGGTGCTTTGAATGGAAACCTACTGTTTACGATAGAATCGTTGAAATAGTTAAGTGGTCTATTTCAAAAGGAGGGAAATCATGAATGCTATAAAATTTAAAGTTGATATGTTGGTGGAATTAGATGACATAAAAAACGAATTAAAAAAGCGTGATGTAGCAGTAAATAAAACAAATATAAATAGGTTCATTAAGCTGATTCAACAAGGACAATTTTCATTGAAATCAGAGTTCTATGAAGATGTTCCCAAGGATAGAGAAACATTATTAATATACGGATTCACATTTGATAAAAGGGAGAAATTAAAATGAAAAAAGTGACTATTGACCCCGGACACGCTCCGGGAAATGTAAACAAAGGACCGACTGGTTACTATGAATATGCAGGAATGTGGAAGTTGTCAAACTATCTTAAAGCGGCGCTTGAAAGATGTGGCGTTGAAGTTAAGCTCACAAGGTCTGAAAATGAAGACCCAAGTCTCCAAGATCGTGGAGCTTGCAGTAAAGGAACTGATATATTTATCAGCGAACATTCCAACGCTGCAAACAGTCAAGCTCGTGGTGCAGAATGTTTTTACTCAGTAAGAAATCCAAGTGACAGGCAATGGGCAGCTAAAATTTCAGAAGCAGTATCGTCCTTGATGAACAATCCCAACAGAGGGGCAAAGACCAAAGAGTCAACAACTTCAAAAGGTTATGACTATTATGGTGTTATACGAGCAGCCGTTTCAGTTGAAACACCTCATGTGTTCTTGGTTGAAAGCGGATTCCATGACAATTCAGTGGATGAAGCGTTTTTAAAAATTGACAGTAACCTTGAGAAAATTGCTGAAGCAAAAGCAAAAGTATTGTGTGAACTTCTTGAAGTAGAATATATCAAGCCGGGTTCTTCAATACCTACAAAATCAGATGATCAACAAGAGAAACTCACGCTAATCATGGGAACGACTCAAGCAACCGCCAGTCAAATGGTATCATATGCACTCAAAGGAAATCCGAATCCAAAGCTTCCAAACTGTACGATTGAAGAATTAGCTCAGTTATTTATTCAAGAAGCTGAAATTGAAGGCATTCGAGCGGATGGAGCTTGGGCACAGACGCTCAAGGAAACAGGATATTTCAAATATGGTGGTATTGTTCTTCCTGAACAGAATAATTATTCAGGTATAGGAGCGCTCAACAACAATGCTCAAGGTGATGCTGCAAGGTTTGAAAGTCCACGCATTGGAGTAAGAGCTCAGATGCAGCACTTGAAAGCCTATGGAAGTACTGAAAATCTCAAGCTTGTATGTGTTGACCCACGATTCCATCTTGTAAAACGAGGAGCATCTAAATACTTTGAATGGCTTGGTTATAAAGATAATCCAAATGGTGCAGGTTGGGCTTGGCCCGGTAGTGGATACGGGTATGGTATCATTAAGATACTAAATGAAATTCTTAAAGAACCCAAAGACGAGCCAAAAGAAGATAACAGCAATATTCCTCAATGGCAAAGCGATGGATTAAAAAAACTGGTAGATAATGGGGTTATTGATACGCCTGAGTATTGGAAAGACAAGCTCGGTGAACAGCCCACTCTTGGCGAAATAATGGGCATACTAGCAAACATGATTTAAGAAACATAATCAAAACGCATAAGGAGGTGGACATTATAGACGGGCTAATCAATGAACTGACACCGGAGATGATTCCTGATGGTATTTATAGAGAGATTGCTGAAGAAATAGGAATAAAAAATTTTGTTAAACTTTCTGAATTAATTGGTGGGACAACTTTCTACATTCCAAAATCAGACACTTTTTTAAGACCAGTCAGGGATTTGAAAATCAAAGAAGAGTTTAATGGGTACAATCATGCGGACTTAGGGAAAAAGTATAACCTAAGTGAACGTTGGATAAGGAATATATGTGGAGAAGGCCATGTAAAAGGACAATGCTCATTATTTGACTTTGAAGATGAAGAAAAGGCCATGAAATGAAGTGTTTTTCAGAATCATTACATCTATAGCTTACCTATGAAAGAGGTTAAGATAAGTATTAAGAACAGAGTTCTTAATACTTATTTTTTTTGAAAAAAATGAAGGAGGCGAAGGTATGGAGACAACACAACAGTTCTTGACACAAATCGCAATGAACGTTGCTCTTGCAGGTGTTGCTTTATTAGCGGCATATGCGACAAATGCGATGCATAAGCTAACGGAAAAAGTCAAAGCTGAAACGATGCGCATAAAAAGTGATGAACAACGCAAGCTTTTAAACGATGCACTGGATGATGTAGATATTCTTACAAAAAAAACAGTCGCACAGATTGAGCAAACGACAGCAAAGACCCTTAGAGAAGCTGTAAAAGAAGGAATACGTGATAAGCGAGAACTTGAGGCCTTATCTATTCAAGCTTTTAACGAAATTGCCGAAGCGTTGAAGCCTGAGAGTAAAGCAATGATTGAGGAAAACTTTGGTGATTTCTCAAAATATTTGACAAAGGTCATTGAGGAAAAAGTACTTGAACTCAAGAGTGAAAGTCAATAGGGGTTAGCATATGGAATTAAGTTGGATACTTCAATCGATTACAGCATTGGCTGTTGGTGCAATAGCATATTTCTTAAAAGGGACAATGGCTGATATAAAAGAAGGCATAAAAAAGAATGACAAAGAAATTGAGAGTTTAAGAAATGATCTCAATGATTTAAAGAGTGATTTACCTTTTGTGTATGTATTACGAGAGGACTTCATTCGGACACTGAATAATGTTGACAGCAAGATGGGAAATATAGACAGCAAGATAGACAAAGTCTTATTACAGTTTAAAGGGAGAGCGAGGGGAAATGATGATGGATGAGCGTACAGAAGTGGAAATTAGACTCAACAAAGCGATTAGAGGATATATTATTCGTGCCTTAGTTAAGGGGCATCAAAATTCTTTGTTGCTTAGGCAGATCACAAATGCGCTTGTGGCAGATGGCTTAATAGTTTCGCCGGACATATCAAAACATCTTGATTATTTATCGGAAGCCGAGTATATCGTTTTTGTAGATAAATCGGTAAATGCTTATAATGCTTACCGCAAAGATGCCGTGATTAAGCTGACAAGAAAGGGCGTTGATTTAGTTGAAGGTACGATAGATGATCTAGGAGTTGATGTCTGATGGGAAAAGAAAGGTCAAGGACGAGAATTAACTCAAAAATAGATGCTTTGCCAGATGAAATTAGAGAGCAAATCGATGACATGATTATTGATACAAATAATACCTATCAAGAGATTGCTGACTGGGTTACTGGTCAGGGCTATGAAGTAAGTAAAAGTAGTGTTGGAAGATATGCGATAAGAACAACAGGTGCTACACAACGATTAATTGAAGCACAAAAGCAAACAGAAGCACTCGTTGGAGTAATTAAAAAAAATCCGGATATCGATTATACAGACGCAGGACTCATGATGCTTATGGATGGACTTGTCAAAAAGCTTTCAACGGCTGAAGAAGAGTTTGATAACATGCCTTTAGATAAAGCCGGGCGACTTATTACAGCGATTAGTCGTACTAAGGCTTATAAAGACAGAGTTAAACAAGACATGAAAAAGAAAGTTGAACTTGCCTTTCAAGAACTTGAAAACCAATTGATGACAGCGATTAAATCAGATCGAACTTTAGCAAAAGAATTAAAATCTGTGCTTGAAAGAGCCAAAGAAAAGATGATGCAAGATGATTAAATTGGATGAATATTTAGATCAACTAAATGAAGAAGATGCTGAATTACTGGAAGACCAAGAGTATCAAAAAAAACTTTTTGCAAATTATGTTATTAGAAATGACGAGCATTATTTGATGCGAATGCAATTGCAAAAAGAATTTGAGGCCGGAGAAAAGTTGACAGGACCTAAAGGATTAAGAAAGCGCTTAGCTGCTTTTGATCTTGGATACTTTGGGAGAGCATACCTTCCACATTACTTTTTAAGAGAATCTCCAAAATTTCATGAGAAATTAGATGAGATTTGGACAAAAGGCGTGATGAAAGGGTTAAATCCAATAACGGACAAGAACAAGATTTCAAGATCTAAAGGATGTAAAAGAGCAACGGCAGCTCCTCGTGGTCATGCAAAATCAACCAATTTCACATTTAAAGATACCTTACATGCAATCGTCTTTGAGTATAAACATTATCCGATTATCTTATCCGATAGTACAGAACAAGCAGAAGGATTTTTGACAGATATTAAGACAGAGCTTGAAGAAAACAAATATATCATCGAAGACTTCGGAAACCTTAAAGGAAAAGTCTGGAAAGCTGGCGTGATATTGACGTCAACCAATATTAAAATCGAAGCGATTGGCTCAGGAAAGAAAATACGTGGACGAAGACACCGAAATTGGAGACCGGACCTTTTGGTTCTTGATGATATTGAGAATGACGAAAATGTAAATACACCGGAGCAAAGAAAAAAACTTACGAACTGGTTCTATAAAGCAGTGTCAAAAGCCGGGGATACATATACGGATATTGTGTATATCGGAACTATCCTACACTATGATTCACTACTTTCCAAGGTGCTCAAGAATCCTGAATACCATTCGGTAAAATATCGAGGAGTTATTAGTTTTTCTGATAAAGATGATTTATGGAGTGCTTGGGAAGCTATTTACACTGATCTAGAAAACGATCACAGGCAAGAAGATGCAAAAATGTTCTTTGATGCCAACAAGAAAGAAATGCTTGAAGGAACGGAAGTCTTGTGGGAAGCAAAGCTCTCTTACTATGACTTAATGATTATAAAAATATCTGAAGGTGAAGCTTCATTTAACAGTGAGATTCAAAATGATCCTATTGACCCGGACTCATGTGCTTTTAACGAAGAATGGTTTGATTTTTATGATGAGACATCGGTTGATTTTAAAGATTCAAGGTTCATTTTTGTTGGGGCGAATGATCCATCACTTGGAAAAAATAAAAAAAGTGATACATCTTCAATTATTATTATTGCGAAAGATACTCAAAGTGGATATATGTATGTGCTTGAAGCATCCATTGAGAAAAGAAAGCCGGATGCAATTATCGATGATTCGATTGAGACGTCTAAACGGTTAAAAAGGGACTACAAAAAGCCCCTGTTCCTATTTGGAGTTGAGACAGTTCAGTTCCAGCATTTTTTCAAGGATGTCATGGTCAAGAAGAGTGCTGAAGTCGGTGAATATTTACCGATAGAAGAAATCAACAGTGTATTAAATAAGAACATGAGAATTGAGTCATTGCAACCGTTGATTAAAAACAAATATATTAAGTTTAATGCAAAACATAAAACATTACTTCAACAGCTAAAAGAATACCCTATGGGAAAAAATGATGATGGTCCGGATGGACTTGAGATGGCTGTTCGACTAGCACTGAAAATTAAAGGAAACACAAAAGTTGATTATAAGTCAGTACTCAGTCGAGCAATGAAGTTCAAGCGAGGAGCATTTTAGGAGGTGAGCAGTGTTGAAAGATGAAAAAAAAGGAAAGAAGGCACCTAAGCTTTATGAAATTGCTGTGGCTCAGGTTCAGGATAAATACTCAACCTATCCTTCAAATGGATTAACACCAATCCGCCTTGCTCAAATATTTAGGGAAGCAGATTCAGGAGATGTCATGAGACAGATGGAACTCTTTGAAGAAATGGAAGAGAAAGACCCACATCTATTCTCACAGCTTCAAACGAGAAAAAATTCCGTTACAGGTCTTGATTATGAGATTATTCCGTTTTCGACGGATCAGAAAGATAAAGATATTGCCGAATTTGTAAAGCAAGAAATTGAGAGCCTTGAAAGTTTTGAGGATGTTCTTTTAGATTTACTTGATGCCATTGGAAAAGGCATAGCCATGAGTGAAATCATATGGGGATATGATGAAGGTAAAGTCACAATTAAAGATATACGATGGCGTCATCAAAAGAAATTCTTTTGGGATGAAAATGATACGCTGAAGGTCATTACAAAGGACTATCCTGCCGGCATAGAAATTCCTGAAAATAAGTTCATCATTCATAGCTATAAGGCAAGGTCAGGACATCCTTCACGAGCAGGCGTTCTTCGTGTAGTGGCTTGGATGTACTTATTCAAGAACTATGACATCAAGGATTGGGTCAGCTTTTGTGAAGTATTTGGGATGCCTCTTAGACTTGGAAAATATAATCCTTCAGCAAGTGAAGAAGATAAACTTGCGCTTATGAGAGCATTGGTTCAGATTGGTACAGATGCAGCAGGCATTATACCGGATGGAACTGAAATTGAGTTTAAAGAAAGTTCAAAGACATCCTCAATCAACGTGTATGAATCCCTTGCAAGATATTGTGATGAGCAAACATCAAAAGCAGTTCTTGGTCAAACGTTGACATCTGATTCAGGGGGAGGGTCATTTGCACAAAGTAAAACGCATAATGAAGTAAGGCATGATTTGACCTTAGCCGATTGCAAGGGCATATCAGCAACACTTCGAAGAGATTTGATTCGTCCGCTTGTTCTTTTTAACTTTGGAGAAGACAGACGAATTCCATATATTAGATTTGATGCGGAAGAAGCAGGTGATTTAAAAGAAACAGCAGACATCTATCAAAAACTTATCTGTGATATTGGTTTAAAGATACCCACTTCGCATTTGTACAAAAAGTTTAGCGTTCCAAAGCCTGAAGATGGAGAAGAAGTGGCAACACCTCCAAAGGATAACGCGCCTTTACCATTAAAGGCAGATATGAAACTGATTGCCAACAAGGAAACAGATCAAGCAAACACAATTAGCAAGGAATATCAAAACCGCATTGACAGATTTGCTGATGAAGCAACAGCTCAAAGCTCCAAGATATTTGTCAAAATGTTTGAGCCGATCATGAAACTGTTAGAGGGTGCAGAAAATCTTGAAGAACTGAAACAACAGCTCGAAAATGAAAAATTTGTTGAAACGCTCTACAAGGAAATGGATGCTGGCGACCTCGAAGAGCTTTTACAAAAAGCTATGTTCTACTCGGACATGATTGGAAGGATGAAGGAAAATGAAAGAGCTGTTTGATCTTCTTACAAAAGATATAGTCTTTGAGGAAGCTGTGAACTATTTCAAAGATAAGATTCCATTGAAGCCTTCAGAATTCTATAAGTTGGCTGAAGAATACAAAGCGCTTGCATTTACAGTTTCAGGATATACCTCAGCACAAGTGATTTATAAGTTTCATGATGAAATTCTAAAGGCTATTGAAAACGGGACGACCATGAGGGACTTCAAGAACAACATGAATGAGTTCTTAGAATCAAAAGGATATGAAGGAATCACGAATTTTCAAGCGGACAACATATTCAGGACGAACATGCAAACGGCCTATCAGGTGGGTCATTATAAGCAAATGACATCTTCAGAAGTCATGAAGCTTAGACCCTATTGGCAATACGATGCAGTGAATGACAAGCATACAAGACCTTCTCATCTTGCTATGGATGGACGTGTATTTAGGGCAGATGATCCTATATGGGATATATGGTATCCACCGAATGGATTTCGGTGTAGGTGTGGAATTATAACCTTGTCGGAAAGGCAAGTTAAAGAAAGAGGGCTTAGAGTTGAACAAGGTGCACCTCGAGCAGCTGAAGTAGGAGGAAAATTTGTAAATGTAATGCCTGATCCGAAGTTTTCGAAAAACCCTGCAAAAAATTCATTTGAACCTGAACTTAAGAATTATCCAAAATCAATTGAAAAAGCATTCGAAAAAAGGGAAATGTCGACAAAAGGGAAAAAATGATTTTAACGTCTAATAGGATGGTTTATACCCCTATCTAAGATGTTTATACCTGAAAGCGAAAACACTAGCGTTATAACGCGTGCTAACGGCGTTATAAGTTAGGTTAAAAACATAAAGGGTGGTGGATGTGTGAAAAAAAGATTTGTTTTAAATATGAGCTCTTCCGAAATTCAAGGAGCTCCTGAAGTGGTTAAACTTTTAAAGCTTGGAAAAATCAAGTCGCAAAAGGGTGATTTCTATGTAGATCAAGAAAGCTTTCAAAGGATAAGAAATACCTTTAAGAATCGGGCTATTGATATAGTCATAGATTATGAACATCAGACACTTGAAGATGTTCAAGCTCCTGCCGGGGGTTGGATAAAAGATATCATCCTTCAAGACGGAGCAATTGCAGCAAAAGTTGAGTGGACACCAAAAGCTCAAGAGTATCTGAAGAACAAAGAATATAGATATCTCTCTCCTGTAGTCCTTGTCAGAAAAAGTGACAATAAGGCTGTTGTGCTTCACTCGGTAGCGTTAACAAACACACCTGCAATAGATGGGATGTTTGCAATAATAAATTCAATAAATATTGATGAAGATGAAATTGAAGGAGGAAACAACATGGATTTAAAGAAATTAGCAGAGCTTCTAGGACTTCCTGAAGATGCAACCGAAGAGCAAATCATGCAGGCTATTCAAATGGTTGTTGGTGAGCTTGGCAAATTGCAAGAGCAGCTTAAAAAGAAAGATGGTTCTGAAGGTGAAACGGAGGTTGTTGCCAACAAGGTGATCATGGGCCTTTTAGGCTTAGACAACAATGATGCGAAAACAGAAGATGTGGCGGCTGCTATTGTGGCCCTTAAGAATCCGGCAAACTATGTTCCTGTTACTGAGTTTAATAAACTTAAAGAAAGGCTTGATAAAAAGGACAGTGATGAGGTGGTTACCTTAGCTTTAAAAGCAGGTAAAATATCAGCGGCTCAAAAAGACTGGGCTGAAGAATACGCCTTAAAAGATCCTGAAGGGTTCAAACGATTTGTTGAAAAAGCTCCGCAAACCGTGCCAATGGGTGAAATCGAACATGATGATGTTAAAAAGTCAGATGGTAGAGTCGAAGAGACCACAATGGCGGTTTGCAAAATGCTTGGTGTAAGTAAGGAAGACGTTGAGAAATACGGAAAGGAGGAAAACTAATATGTTAAGCGCAGGAAGAAACACGATTGAAATTCAAGACGGTAAGACACTTATATTGCCGGTTAAGGCAAATGCAAAAATTTTTGAAGGTTCTCTAGTTGCGTTGGATGCACTAGGATACGCTATCGCAGGAAACACAGCTGAAGGATTGATTGCAGCAGGGAGATCGGAAGAATTTATTGACAACACTGGTGGTGTAGATGGAGCTGTTTCAGTTAAGGTACGCCGTGGTGTCTTTAAATACAACAATGATGACACCGATCCTGTCACAGCTCAAGACATCAAAAAAGAATGCTACATCCTTGACGATGAGACAGTCACAATGTTGGCAGTCGGCACATCAGTGGCAGGTAAAGTAATCGGATTAGATAATGACGAAGTACTCGTCGAAATTCTTTAATAGGGAGGAACAATATTATGATAGTAAATCAGCAAGCATTACAAGGTATTACAACTGGATTTAAGACGATTTTCAATAAGGTTTTTGGTGAAACAAAAACTCTTTGGGATAAGGTTGCAACCAAGGTTCCCTCCGAAACAGGTGAAGAAAGTTATAACTGGCTGGGTAAAATTCCTCGGATGAGAGAATGGATTGGGGATAGAGAGATTCAAAATCTCAGTGGTTCTGACTACACAATCAAGAACAAGGACTTTGAACTAACAATCGGCGTTGACCGTAATGACATCGAAGATGACAAAATCGGTGTATATACTCCGGTCATTCAAGATATGGCCCAAAGTACAGCAACGTTCCCGGATGATCTTGTCTTTGGACTTTTAAAAGATGGGTTTACAAACAAGTGCTATGATGGGCAACCGTTCTTTTCAGATGCCCATAAAGTAGGTAAAAAAAATATTAGCAACAAAGGGACAGCGAAGCTTTCAGTAACGTCCTATGCAGCGGCAAGAAGTAGTGTTATGTCTTTAGTTGATGAAAATGGGAAATCATTGAAACTTATTCCTAATGTACTTGTTGTTGCTCCTGCTGAAGAAGCGACAGCTCGAAAAATTCTTTATGCTGATCAGATTGATGGTTCGACAAATATTTACAAAGATACAGCAGAGCTACTAGTTGTTCCTGATCTTGCAGGCAGTGATACCGCTTGGTATTTAATGTGTACGAACAAGGCTTTGAAACCAATAATTTATCAGGAAAGAAAAGCGCCGAAGTTTAATGCACTAATCAAAGACACCGATGAGAATGTATTCATGCGAAAACAACATCTTTATGGTGTTGATGGCAGAGCAAATGCAGGATATGGATTTTGGCAAATGGCGTATGGTTCAACGGGCACAACTACTGAGTAAAGGAATGAGGCAATATGAGTTATTGCACGATTGAAGAAGTCAGAGGAATGATTAAGTCGGATGCACTTAATATGATCATCGGCGATGAATACATTGAAGATGAGCTTGAGCGTGAAGCAAAAATTGTTCCTTTAGTAGAAGAAGCAATTGGGGATGCAGATGGGGAAATTGATGGATACCTTGCTAAGAGGTATCCGGTCCCTGTCTCTCCGACACCCAAAGTTATAAATAAGTTTAGCAAGGACATTGCAGTATATAATCTTTTTTCAAGAGCCGGAATTGATGAAGGAGAAAAGGAAAAAAACTTTCTCAATAGATACAAAGCTGCTGTGAGATTTTTAGAAAATGTAGCCAAAGGAGTTATTGACATAGGTGCTTCGGACAATACGAAAAGGGCGGCTACAGGATTTCAAGTCAATTCGAATCCAAGATTGTTTTCAAGAAACTCAATGAAAGGAATGTAATCATGTATAGCATTAGACTTGATGGAGATGTAAGAAGGCTTATGAAAAAGTTGAAAGACTTAGAGCGTGTCGAATTTAAGGGGGCAAGCCTTACTTTGGCAGAAACGCTTAGGGCTTCAACAAGGGAAAGATTTAAGCAGCAAAAAGATCCTGATGGTAAACCTTGGACAAAATCAATAAGAGCTGTGCGTGAAGGTGGATCAACACTCACTAAAAGCGCAGATCTAAAAAATTCTATTAAGTCAACGGCTGATGGTTCAGGCTTTGCAGTAGGTACAAATAAAATTTATGGACCGACGCACCAATTTGGAGAAGATGGGCGAAAAATAACCATCAGAGCAAGGACATCAAAAGGTCTTGTATTCAAAATAGGTGACAGATGGATTCGCAAAAAACAAGTAACCGTCAATGTCAATATTCCTCAACGTCCTTTCCTAGGAATTTCAGAAGAAGATATGCTTGAAATTAAAGGCGTTCTTGAGGAAATCGTATCGGAGGACTAATCAATGATTGGACAATGTAAAGAGTATTTGATTCAAAAGCTCAAAGATGCAGGCATCAAGTCAACAGTATATACAAGTTTGAAAAAACTTGAAAAATCCAGTGAAAGTCATATTGGAGCAGTTATGTTTGAAGCAGATAAATTTACTCGAAGCGGCTCAAAAACTATATATGTAGACCAAGGGGGCGACAAGCGAAAGAGAGTAAAGGTACTTGAAAGAAAAACAAGCTTCATTGTGGTGATTGGTGAATATAGTGAGGATAAGTGTGAAACAATCTTTGAAGAGTTCGTTGGTCTTTTGGATAGAGGAATATTGATAGACGGAAACTATACACCACTTGAATTAGAGGATGCAGATTGGGTGGATCAGAATGATAGCGTGTTAAAAGCAAAGATTGCAGTTCAGTTAAAAGTTACTTTTGAAGGTGGCGTATATAAAGATTCGCTATTTGCAACTATGAGTGAGATTGAACAAACACTTGAGGAGGAAGGAAATGGAACAGAATAAAACAAAAAAAGATACATCTTCTCCTGAGTTAATCAGTATTGAAGAGTTAAAGAAAAAGTATAAAACATCGGATATGGTGTTTAGTGGTATTAAAGCTTTAGAAAATTGGCGAACAGGAAAAGTGATTTCAGAAGCAGATTATCAAAAAGCATTGGATGAATTCATGAAAGCACCGATGAGCGGAAAGAAGGTGGCAAAAAATGTTAAGAGACGTTAGTACAATCATCACGGATGGCGGTCTTGGCGCAGATACTATCAAAGGTGAAGGCATTCACTTCAAGATTGGTGTCTCTCCAATCGTATCAGATGTCCCCATTGTAATTACTGGAAGTATGGATGCAAAGAAAATTAAGGAAAAACTCGGTCTATCTCCACTTGCTGATGCCTGCATGGATAGTGTTGAAAATGGAGCAAACATGATATATTGCTTGCCTGTTGCAGCTTCAGTCGCAGGAACAATCGGTGACGTTGAAAAGTCCGGTACAGGTCTTGGAAGTCTAACGGTTACCGGACAACCAAATAATGCTTATGACATCATTATTAAATTTACGGGTGCAGGTGGTTTTAATCAGGCGGTACTTCGATATTCAATTGATGGCGGTTATTCATATTCTGAAGAAGTAACTCTTGCAATTAACGGAGAACTAAACATCCCTTCAACTGGTTTAACCTTTACATTTACTGAAGACGGAGTGACGCCAGAAGATTCTTATATAATTGATGATGTTTATAAAGTGGTCACGGAATCACCTGAAATGACAAATCAAGAGGTTTTAACAGCAATTGATAAGCTTAGGACAACCAACTATTCATTTGAATACGTTCATATTGTTGGAGAATCAACCAAAGCTTTATGGGCAGCTGTTTCAACAGAAGTTGAAAACTTTATAACACTTTATAAAAAACCTCTCTTTTTTATTCTTGAAGCAAGAAATATTAACCAAGATGAGACACTGGACGAATATGCTCAGTATCTTATTAGTGAAAGAACAGGGCTTCAAAACTATGATATTCAGATTGTAACAGCAAGATCACTTTATACAAGGATGGATGGAACAATTAAAGATATCAACAATGCAGGAATTGTATGTGGGCTATATTCAAAGTCAAAGGTGCAGCAGTCCATTGGAGAAGTGAAAAGTTTCAGCATCCCTGAGAATAAAATGCTTGAACTCCTTCCAAAGGGAATCGAAGACTATATCGGTTTGCTTGATCAAACGAAGTATCTTACCTTTAGAAAGTATGAAGGAATTGAAGGTTGCTATGTCACCAATGCTCGGATGATGTGTCCTGACGGATCAGATTATAGATATGCAGAAAATATCAGGGTAAAGAATAAAATCATGCGAGAGACAAGAAAGCAAGCTCTCCAAGAACTACAAAGCGATATTGATATGACAGATGTTCAAGGCAGTTTGGAAACGATTGCTAAGTTTATTCAGACACCACTTGATACAATGGCACGAAACAAGGAAATCTCTTCAGCAAGAATTGTTGTTCCTGAAGATCAAGATATCCTTGCAACGGAAAAGCTAAGCGTGATCATTCGTTTTATTCCAATTGGTCACGTAAGAGAAATTGAAATTGATCTTGGAATGGAAAATCCATTTAGAACACAGCAATAGGGAGGAATAAAAATGGCCATAATTAATGGAAAAAGCTATGACTGGGCTGATGTTGCAGTGAAACTCCCGGGGCTTGATATAGAAGTTCAGGAAATTTCATATGACGATGAGCTTGAAAAAGAAGTTGTCTACGGAAAAGGCAACAGACCAAGAGGATATGGAACAGGAAACTATAAATCAGAAGGCAAGCTTAGTCTTTTAAAAGATGATTTTGATGACTTAGTTGCATATTGCAAGCGAAGAAATGTCGCTTTATATAAACTTGTGATTCCTAAGGTTATAGTAAGCTATGCAAATGAAACACAAAAGACCAAGACAGATGAACTAAGCACAGTTATTCTAACAAAAACGAGCCAAAAAAACGCTCAAGGTGATAAGTCGATTAAAGTCGATGTTGACTTCATCATAGTAAATGGAATCACTAGAGATGGATTGAAACCTATTTAAGCAAAATTGTTTTCAAAATAACTGACAAAAATTGATTAAGTTGGAGGATTAAAAAGATGGACGATAATAAAAAAGTAGAAGCAATAAAGGGTAAAGATGCGCTTGAAGGTTACAAAGAAAAGTATGGCAAGTTATATCAGGTCAATGCAAATATTGAACCGGATGACACGACAACGATTGAACTTGAATACTATTTTAAAAAGCCTGCAACGGCATCCTATGACCGATATGTGAAGAGTACATCGCAAAGCCCTACAAAGGCACTCAAAGCCTTTGTTATGGATAATATTATTGAGGAACAATCAAAGCAGCTTGAAAGTGATCTTGAAGAATATCCGGCTTTATGTTTAGGGCTTGGTGAAAAGTTGTTGCATATGTTAGGACTTTCAAAAGATGTAAATTTAAAAATGCTTTAGAAGAAAAGCTCCGGGAGATAAAGAGTAACTTTATTGAAGCAGGTTCGCTTGAAATATATAGATACTTGCCTCCTAATCTTCTAAAGAAAAACGTTGGAGAAATGGATATTGATGAATTTTTAGGAGCCCTTGCACAGGCAAGATATGTTCAAGAACTTGAACAAAACATAATGGCAAGAGCGATTTCAGAGGTCTTTTCAGACTAAAAGAACCGGCCTCTTTTAAAAGGTCGGTTCTTTCTTAGTAATCCAACTTTTGTATAAAATTGTTGCGTTTCTTACCGAGCGTAATAACTTTTCTCCATCCTTGTCTTTGTGTTTGCCAATTGAATGTTGACAAGCGATCCACCAATAATAAGGAATGATATAAATGAATAATGGTACAAATATAACGAAGGATATTACAGCTCCGGCACATAAAGCGAAAATGAGGATTCCAAGTGCAAACCATAGACCTGATAACATAATAAAGACCTCCTTTTCTTTAAATATATCATAAAAATAAGATTTTTAACAGGGGGTGAAAAATAGTATGGGCTTAGATTCGATTTTTAAATTAAGTGTTATTGTAAACATGATAGATAATCTTACTGGGCCAATGGCGAGAGTCAATACTTCGGTGGACGGTTCGGTTGATAAAATACAACAACTTGATAAAACATTTGGAAACATGACCAAAACTGGTCTTGGAATGACAGCAGTTGGGGCGACAATTACAGATGCTGTTCTATCTCCGGTTGAAGCGACATTTGAAACACGAAGGGCACTTGGTGAGTTATCATCTGTTGGAATTGAAGACCTTGAAGCGTTAGAGGATGCGGCAAAAGACTTTTCGGATACATGGGCAGGAACAACAAAAGCTGATTTTATTACAGCAGCCTATGACATAAAATCAGGAATCTCATCTTTGACGGATGAAGCCGTTGCAGATTTTACAGAGCTTGCAGGGATTACAGCAAAAGGTACAAAGTCAAGTATTGGTGAAATGACCGATCTCTTTGCTACTGGATATGGTATATATAAGGATTACTATAAAGATATGAGCGACTTGGAGTTTGGAGAGATGTTTTCGGCTGGGATTGCAAAATCAGTTCAGCAGTTTAAAACAGACGGATCCCAAATGGCTGCTTCAATCCAATCATTGGGTGCTTCAGCAACCTCGGCGAACGTTCCGTTTGAAGAACAATTGTCAATTCTAGGAATGCTTCAAGCGACCATGTCAGGGAGTGAAGCCGGAACCAAGTATAGAGCGTTTTTAAAAACAGCTGCTAAGGCAGGAGAAGACCTTGAGCTCAGCTTTACCGATGCAAACGATCAGCTCTTGTCTATGCCGGAAATACTTGAACAGCTTCGAGGAAAATTCGGAGATACAATGGATGCAGCTGAAAAAATGGAATTACAAAAAGCCTTTGGAACAGATGAGGCTGTTGCCATGATTGACCTTTTATATAATAAAACAGGAGATTTGCAAGGTAACATTACAACGCTTTACGATGAAATGGGTAATGGAGTTGGCGTGGCAAAAGAAATGGCAGATGCGATTAATCAGACAGAAGGTGAACAATATGATGTCTTAGGTCAAAAAATCGGAAATGTCAAAGAGAAAATAGGAACGTTGCTTTTGCCAACGGTTAACGAATTTATTGATAAAGGTAGTGAAGTGGTTGATAAAGTCAGTGAATGGGTTGACCAGAACGAAGGACTTGTCAGAGGGATTACATTAACGCTATTAACAATAGGTGTTATATTAACAGCAATGGGCGCTTTTGTTACCGTTGGTGGTGGTGTTGGGCTCATTATATCAAAAACAATTACGCTAACGAGTGGATTGTTTAGAGGCATAAAATTGCTTAAAGGTGGATTTGATACTTTAAGAATTGTATCTATGTATGCCGGTGATGGATTAAAAGTATTTGGCAGTGGCGTCCTAAAGGGTGTTGCTTCAGCCAAGAGTTTTGTCATTGGCATGGCAGGTATGGCGAAACAGGCTATCATCACAGGTGTTACAGCGCTTCCGGGCTTGATTGCATCCGTATGGTCGTTCACAGCTGCTTTACTTGCGAATCCTGTTACATGGATAGTTATTGGAATTGTTGCTCTTGTAGCTGCTATTATTCTATTATGGCAAAATTGGGACTCGGTGACTGCTTGGCTTTCAAATGCTTGGAATGGATTTGTGAATGGCGTTAAAGCCGGATTTGATTGGGTGAAAAACCTGTTTGCAGGAATGCCGACATGGTTACAAGTTGCCATTGCAGCATTTATGCCATTCATAGGAATTCCAATGCTGATCATTAATAATTGGGATTCGATTTCAGAATTCTTTAGAAACCTTTGGGCAGGCATCACAGGGGCATTTAAAAATGGTATTCAAACAATAAAAGACTTTATATCAGGAAGCTTGAAATGGTTTAAAGAGTCAGGTTCAAAAATAATGAATACCTTCACGGAAGGAATAAAAAGTGCTGTATCAGCTCCAATTGATGCGGTCAAAGGTGGCCTTTCGAAAATCAGAAAACTCCTTCCTTTCTCAGATGCTAAAGAAGGTCCACTTTCAACACTTACATTATCAGGAAAAAGAGTTTTTGAAACCATTACTTCAGGTATGGTTCAGACGCAAAATCTTCCGGCAGAGGTAACAGAGGATGCATTCTCAGATGTGAATTTAGCTGCTAATCCTAAAGAGGATAACATAGTATCAGAACGTTCAGGAATTATTTCTAAGAGTGAAATCAAGAAAGTCAATCTACGGGAAATCAACAGGGAAAGAACGGAAAGTTCACAGAGTACAAAAGAAAAAAACAATGGAACAGTAATTCAAAACCTCGTGATAAACGTAGATTTCAGTAAACTCAAAGAGCTTCCAATGCTCTTTAAATTAGTGAAAGAAATTGAAGATTATAATAATGCTAATGGCAATGATACTGAGCCTGATTTTGCATAAGGGGGGAGAAAATTGATTTACTTTGATGAAAGTACAATAAAAATTGGAGGTGTCATTCTCCCCGGACTTTTTAAAAGCATTGAAATTAAAGGTGATGCTCTTATTGAAGAACAGGAGATTGAAGGTAGAAGTTCAAAATCAAAGCAAGCGATTGGATACGAAGATTCAAAAGTCAACGTTGAATTAATTTTGCATGAAGGGCCACTCTTGACAAAGCGTCAGAAGCTTGAACAAATTCAAAATATTTTCAAGAAGCAAGGCCAGTCAAAACCGATAGTTTATGAGATAGTCAATGAGCATACAGCTGCAAGAGGCATCTCTAAAGTTCTTTTTAAGAATCTGACAACTAAAGAGCAAAGCAAGAAAGATGAACTCACAGTAATGATTGAGTTTTGGGAATATATTCCTATTACGATAACGGCAACCAATAAAACAAAAGAAACGATTGAAACTGCAAAAAAACCAACAGTATCATCAACGTTGACAGATGAATATAAAAGTTATCTTAATTCAGATCGTGGATCGGCACCAAAAATAAAAGATAAAACCAATAAATCACCTGCAACCGATAGTATTGGAGCACAACTATATAGAGGAAAACTGAAACAAATGCCCTACTAAGCGAGGTGAGACAATGGAAACAAACGAGTTATTTTATCCTGAAATTAGTGTAAATGTTGGAAACTATGGCTTTCAAAAAGGTATTGAGATTGAAGCCTATTCCTCAAAAGATTCATATTTTGATTGGGCAAAGATAAAGTTTACTCAGCAGTTTAATGAGAAGATCACGCTGGGTAAGAAAGACAAGGGTTTGATTGAACTTGGATATGATGGAGTATTTGACGAGGTATTTGAAGGATATGTTGTCAATCCAATGAGCGAAGGCAGTTACTCAAATGAGATTGTTCTTAAGGATGACATGATACTTCTTGAGGAGACGTATATCACCAATACTTTCCTTGATGCAACGCCTCAAGAAATCTTGATATTCTGTCTGAACAAAGCAGGAATCACAGACATAAAGATATCTTCAAAGGTGTTCCAAAAGAAAAAAGTTGTCCCCGTGTTCAAAAAAAACGTCATATCAGTCATTGAGGAGATTCACAACCTTTGGAAAGTCAAAGAGCAGTTTTACTTCTCAGGTGGTGTGTTCTACTGGGGAGAGAAGCCGGAACAAAAGAAAATCTATGAGTTTGAGTATGGTGTGAATATCATATCTCTTGAGAGGTCTGGTGGTGTTTGGGAATTAGAGACAGTTTCAATGCCGTTTATAAAACATTCACAAAAAATTATTCTGAGACACCCTAAAATCTCAGGAACTTTTGAAACGAAAAAGGTTGTGTTTACAACAAATAATGCAGGATTCATTAGAACAGCTATCTATTTTTAAGGAGGGAGATTCATGCTCGAACAAATGATCATTAAGGGTGCTAACAAACTGATCGAAACAAAATATCAGCACATTAAGCTTCCTTCAGTAGTTTATTCAAAGGTCACAAAGGTTCAGGATGCTACAGGGTATTATGTGTATAATCTCAAAATACTTGACGAAAACAAGGAAATTGACACAAGATTCCCTGAAATTCCAAAAGTAAAATCAACAGTGGCTCTTGAATATGGAGATATTTGTACGGTGGTTCTTCTTTATGGACAACTAAACATTCACATTGTCGGGAAGGTGATATGATGGCAGGATTATTTGACGCAGATATAAAACTTGATGAGAATTGGCAACTCACGGCGGCTGCAAGTGGCGAGGCGCCAATCGCTTCAAATACGGAGTGTCTCATTCAAGATATAAGGCTTGAAGCTATGTCTCAGGAAGGAGAGCTCTTTTATGATCAAGATTGGGGATGGTCCCTTATTGACTTCATACAGGTGCAGGAGGATGACCTTATCAAGCTAGAAATTGACCAACGAATCAAAACGAAACTTTCAAGACGTGAAGAGATTGACAGTGAAACGATTGTAACACAACTCACTTTTGAGGATGACAAAATCTCAATCAAAGTGGCTTTCAAATTTATTAATGACTCCACTCAGTACAATTTGAATATTGCACTAGACAGAGTCAATGTTGAGGTGGTGATGATCTAATGATTGATGATAAGATACTGGATGAAATTCTTCCGATTCCTGATCGAGAGGAATATCTGAACACTCTTGAACAAGAGCTCAAAGATGAAGGCTTTGCTATTACAAACTTTAGTTCAGGCGGTATATTCTACACACTATTAATGATTCTTATTCAGATTCGTATTGAGCTTGTGAAGCTCTTGAGGGGCGTTGTAAACAATATGTTTGTCTCTCATGCTCAAGATGTATGGATGGAACTGAAGGCAGCTGACTTCTCAAAGAAAAGAAAGCAGCCGACAAAGACCCAAGGATATGTCACTCTTGAAAGAGATGCTCCGGGGGATGCCGTGAAGATTGCCAAGGGTGATGTCTTCAAGACTGATCAGGATATCAATGGCGAGGAGCTCCGCTTCTTAGTCCTTCAGGATACAATTCTTCAGAAGGATTCACTGAGTCAAACGGTACTCGTTGAAGCTGAGAAGGAAGGCTCAAAGTACAACGTTCCTCAAAATCAGATCAAGAAATCACTCACTCACATTGAAGGGGTTGACAGAATATTCAATGCTTCTGATTGGCTCGTTCAGGAAGGCAGTGACATTGAAGATATTGAGGGATTAAGAACACGGACATTGAACTCATGGGCAGAGCTTTCAACCTTCCCTATCCGAGATAAGTACAAGAATGTTTGTGAGGCGGTTGAAGGTGTTCTGTTCGTGAGAGTTGATGACCTTCATCCTCGAGGACAAGGCACGGTTGATATTATTGTGACATCCACGGCAGGCGAAGCGACTCAGAGCTTGCTTGATAAGGTTGAAGCTGAGGCAAACACAATCAAAGGCCCTTATGATAACTTGCTTGTGAAGTCTTCTGAAACAGTTGCTCAGGATGTTGAAATTGTGGTTTATATTGACGAAGATGCAAGTGACGAAGGCGTTCAGGAAAAAGCTGAAGCAATTATCATTGACCTACTCAAGATATCGAAAGACAGGGAGCTCAACAAGCTTTACAGGGATGATGTTGTTTATTATCTCAAAAAAGATATTCAAGTCTACAAGAAGTCCAATATCATTCAGCCTGCTACTGATGTCATCTTGAGCAATGACAAGGTGATTATCCTTGGAACGCTCACAATAACGGTTGAGAGGGTGTAAAGATATGTTTGATAAATTTCAAGATTATATGTATTACCTTCTTTATGGCCCAATCAAGAAAGTTACAAAGCTCAAGAATCAGTTTTATATACTCTTCAAGGTATTTGGTAAGGTGTTTGATCAGACGAAACAGGATATCTTCAGAGTCCGTGAAGAGTCTATGATAATCAGTGCCAGTGAGAAGCTTCTTGAAGAGCATGGACGTGACAGAGTGATGCAAAGGCTCAAGGGTGAGAGCGTTGAGAACTTCAGAACACGGCTTTCAATGAAAAACATTATTGCTGAGAAGGCAGGAACAAAGGAAGGAATGCTCTTGGCTCTCAAAGCTCTTGGATATGATCAATCAACTATTGATCCGTTTTATCTCCATGATCCTGAAAGGTGGGCAGAGTTCACAATCTACTTATCATCTAAACAACAAAGTAGCGTGAATGATATCACGATTATTGATAAGGAGATCATGAAGGTTAAGCCTGCAAGTGGAAAGCCTTCCTATGGAATAGGCTCAGAGAGTCAAGTGTCCATAAAGACTGAAGGAAACTACTACCCTTTTGATTATCCAATATGCAATATCTTGATGTGTGGAACATGGCCTGAAGCTCAGACAATGGGAAAAGCGTTTGATTTGCTTCTGAGTGCTGATACAGAGTTCAAGACCTTTGACATTGAGGATTATCGTTGTAACACATTTTATGCGGAGGAGGAAAATTGATGATAACTACACAAGGGATTGAGGAGATTGCTCAATCAATTATAGACAGAATGGATCATGGCAGCTATGACCTTGAAGGCGTGACCAATACAACAACGATTTACAAGACTTCTATCCAGGGTGACACGGTCATGATTTACTTATACCTTGAAGATGGGGTGAGCGGAGACTTGAGCAACTTCAAGCTCGTATCAACCACAGGCAACGACTTTGCAATCAAGCCTGAAATAATCAATAAGCCGGATACAAAAGGCTTGCTTGTAAGATTCAAATTCCAAGTAAAGGAGGAAACACTTTATGTCGTATGAAAAGACTATTTGGGTTGATCATATTGTTGACCCTGAGACTGGCGAAGTCATTCAGCAAGGAACACGGTTCACTGAAGCGAGAGCCAATAAGATGGAGCAAGGCATATTTGACAATGATGCGCGATCAATAGGAAATAAGGAAAAGCTTGATAATTCTTTCTATGCTGACCTTGGGGCTTATTATGGGAATACAAAGCTAATTGATGATTTTCAGGATATAGGCGGGAGGTCGGTTGGATCAGAAGATACTATAAATATAAAAATTGGTAGTAAATCATTAAAAGTTGAAGAAGTAAATAATATTAGCGGTAGTATAATATCAGATTTTAATAATCTACCTACATTTAATCTTGGAACTTTTAATAATGGTTCACCTTCCTCAATAGATGATTATTTAGTTTTGGTAGTATATGTAAGTGATGCTTCCATGGTTGCTAATATAGGTTTTGGTTTATCTCCTGAATCGATTTATAATGTGTCTAATAATACAAATAAAACGATATCAGCTGGGATATTAACAGGGTGGAACTATTTTAAAATAAGGAAAAATGAGGTTATTGGAACTGCTGATATAAATTCAGATATGAAGTCTACTAGGATGTTTTGGACTTCAATTAGCAATGCGCAAGGTGCTTATGTATCATTCCAATTGCTTCAGTTAGTAAAAAAAGACCCACTCGATAATTATCCTAATCCATTCCAACACAACGGGATGAGGGATTTTATTATTAACTCAGGTGAATGGTATTTGGGTAAAGAGTTTGGAAAAATTGTGCTTAGAGAATTAACGGTAGAATCTGATGACATAAATGACATAAACGCATTAGAAGGGGTAAATATATATAGGGATTTTATATCACATGCTGAATTTGAAGTGTATACAGGCGGTAGAACAACAAGAATATGCTGGTATGAAGACGACCAAAATTATTTTATTGCTCATCTGTATGACAATGCTGCTAGGCTATATGTGCTTGAAAACGGAATTAATACAGAAAATCATGTTGACCCATTAGAATTTGTGAAAGGTGATCTAATAAGGTTTATATTGCACAAAAAGAATAATGATATAACTTTACATATCTATAAAAATGGAGCGTTAGTATCGCAAATAAAAGGTCAAACTTCTTTGCTAAACTTAAAATTAGCAATCTACACTTTGCAGTATAGAACGGATACCTTAAAGTCTTTATCAATATCCGAAATATCCCACGTTCACCATGCAAATGTTGCAGAAGTGGCGAAGAGTTTAGCAAAGCAACCGTATTGCGAATTAAAATTGTCAAGTGCTCAATCTATCCAAAGTGGATCTACTGCAAAAAATATTGCATGGGATACGGTTGTTAGTGATGATTTTGATATGTTCGATATAAATGACCCTGATGCAATTATTATTAATGAAAGCGGTGATTACGAAATGTACTGCACTGTTATGTTTGATTCAAATGCTACAGGAATAAGAAGTGCGTCAATATCTATTGAAGGAGTTGAAGGCGTCTCGTTTGATAGGCGAAATGCTGTTAACGGTTCTAATACACTTATTACAATCCCAGCAAATAAGTACTTAACGAAAGGGCAAAAAATAGTAGTACAAGTATATCAAACAAGCGGTGTAGCATTAGATATAACTGCCGGAATTTCAAGAATAGTGGTTAGAAAGGTTGGATAGAAAGGGGTATATGAATGTTAAAACTAACTTATAGTAAAGAAAATATCAACGTGAACAAGCTTCATAGTGAACTTGGTCAGCTGTCAGACTCCTATTCATTGACACATAATGATGTGGAATTTAATCTGATATTCCCTGATCTTAAGAAGACAGAAACGGACATCCTTGATAAAACTGACAACATCATTGGAACCAATACCACCTATCAAAAGAGATTCTACCAAACGGTGATGGAAACTGATGATGATGAAAAAGCCACTGAAAAGCAAGTGGAAAAATGGGAAGATTATACAACAGAAGTAGAAGCCTTAATTAGTGGTATTGAACAGGTGATAACAAATCATGATCCGCAGGATAAAGAGGCTATAATTGAAACCGCAAGGATTGAGTGTAATAAAAGAATACTTTCAGGATTTGATTCTGATTGTCTAGGCGTTACTAAACACTTTGATTGTGATTATACCGATCAATCAACGATTCAAGGTTTGGTTATTACGGCTATGCTCGGATTACAAGGTCTAACAACAGAAAAATGTGAGTGGAAAGCATCCGGTGAACTAGAGTGTTATGAATTTACTTATGAACAAATAATTATCCTTGGAACAGATATGAAAACTCACATACAAACAAATATTAATCAGTTTAATACAGAAAGGATGGAGATTTTAAATGAGTAATAAAATAATGTATACAATACTATATGTAATAATGGGCGCAATCTATTATCTAATAGAATTAGCTTTTAGAGGGTATTCACATTGGACTATGTTTTTATTAGGAGGATTATGTGGAGTACTTATTGGAATGTTAAATGAAAATAAATTCACATGGGATACCTCAATTACTAAAATGGTTATATATGCAGAAATGATAATTTTGCCATTAGAATTTATAACGGGAGTTATACTGCACAAGATATTGAAAATTCATCCACCTATTTGGGATTATTCAGATTTACCATTTAATATCTGGGGACAGTCTAGTTTGATTTTTGCAATAATATTTATTCCAATCATAATTCTAGCAATTATAATAGATGATTATATACGGTTTATAATATTTAATGGGAAAAAGCCGAAGTACAGAATTATATAATAATTCTCAAAATAAATGACAAACAGAAAACAATACTTCTTAGAATTGATTCAAAAAAGAAGTATTGTTTTTGCCACTTATTTTGAGAATTTTTGTCAATAATTTTGCGCGGCTACAGCAATAGTCATGAAAGAGGTTAATGATGGAAAGAAAAATTAAACTTAAAGTTGAAAATGTAGAAAAATCCTTTCCAGGTGTAAAAGCATTAGCAAATATAAATTTTGAAGTTGAAAAAGGTACGGTTCATGTTCTTTGCGGAGAAAATGGGGCAGGAAAATCAACGCTAATGAAAATCATTAATGGGATTTATCAAAAGGATAAAGGAAAAATACTTATTGATGGCAAAGAACGAGAGATTAAAGATCCGATTGAAGCTCGAAATTTAGGAATATCCATGATTTTTCAAGAGTTGAACTATATTCCGGAAATGACAGTAGAAGAAAGTTTGTTTGTCGGAAGTTGGCCCAAGACATCAATTCGAGTTGACTGGAAGTTGATTCGAAAAAGAGCCGTCGAACTTTTAGAAAGTGAAGGATTGCGTTATAATCCGACAATGCAGTTAAAGGATTTAACGGTGTCAGATATTCAAATATTAGAAATCGTGAAGGCAATATCCTATGAATCGGACATTATCATTATGGATGAACCGACATCGGCGATTACACAAAAAGAAGTTGAGTTCCTCTTTAGGAAAATTAATGAATTGAGAAATCGAGGGACATGTATCATTTATATCTCCCATAAAATGGATGAAATATTTCGTATCGCAGATCAAATAACCGTCTTACGGGATGGTGAGGTTGTGGATTCCCGTCCGGTTTCTGAATATACGATGGATTTAGTTATCGCCCAGATGGTTGGACGAAAGATGGAAAAGACATATCCAAAGGAAGTGTTACCTTGTGGTGAGAAGCTTTTAGAAGTCAATGGACTCACATCGGGAAGAACATTCGAAAATATTAGCTTCAATTTAAGAAAAAATGAAATTGTTGGTTTTGCAGGGCTAATGGGTGCGGGAAGAACCGAAGTGATGCGAGCTGTTTTTGGACTTGATGATTATGAAAAAGGGGATATCCGAATACGAGAAGAAGTAGTTTCGATAAAAAACACACGTCAATCGATTGCACATAATATGGTTATGCTATCTGAAGATCGAAGGCGGTTTGGAATTATTCCGGTACGAAGTGTGAGGGAAAACGTATCTTTGTCAAGTTTAAAATCATTTATTTTTCATGGATACTTACACAGTGTGAAAGAAAATGAAGTTGTTGACTACTATTGTAAAAAAATGAATGTAAAAACCCCAACATATGAGACAAGTATTGAATCCTTAAGCGGTGGTAATCAACAAAAAGTAATTTTAGCAAAATGGATGGTAACAAATCCGGATATTTTAATTATGGATGAACCGACACGAGGAATTGATGTAGGGGCAAAATTTGAAATCTACAAATTAATGACAGAATTGGCAAAAGAAGGAAAAGGACTCATCATGGTTTCATCTGAATTGCCGGAACTTATAGGCATGTGTGATCGAATCTATGTAATGGCACAAGGACGTATAACCGGAGAGTTGACACGAGATGAGTTTACTCAAGAAAACATCATGAAACTAGCGACAATTGGTGTATCGCATCAATAAAATGAATAAGGAGAAGGAAATGGAAAATAAAATAAACTGGGGTAATGTTAAGAAAAAATATAGCATCTATATTGTTTTAATCGTTCTTTTTGCTTTGTGTTGGATGGCAAATGAAAATTTTGCAACGGTAACTAACTTGACTAATATTTCAAGACAAATTGCAGTTGGAACCATACTGGCATTTGGAGAAACGATTCTTATTATATCCGGCATGCTTGATTTATCGTCAGCATCAGTTTTAGCTCTGGCAGGAGTGCTATCTGTGGATGCATATTTAGCGACAGGTTCCTTGCTAATTGCTTTTATCGTCGGAATATCAGCCGGAGTTGTATGTAACATAATCAATGGAATTATGATTACAAAGTTCAAAGCACCTCCCTTTATCGCGACATTGGCTATGATGACAATGGCAAGAGGAGCCGCCCTGTTATACACAAACGGGCAAAACATTTATCAAATCGGAGATTATGTTTCTTTTGGACAAGGTTATACATTTGGCATTCCAACGCCCATTATATTTTTGGTTATCGTTTTGATTGTTACATGGTATCTTTTAAAACATACCGTTTTTGGGCGTTCAATATATGCCATTGGTGGAAACGAAGAGGCAGCGACAGCGTCCGGTATCAACGTGAATTGGATTAAGATGAAAGCTTTTATAATCAATGGAGTTTTTGTTGGAGTCGCAGGTATTTTATTTATGTCGCGAAATAACGGAGGAATGCCAAATGGTGCGATTGGCTATGAGTTTAAAGCCCTAACGGCGGCTGTTATTGGTGGGACGAGTTTTACAGGTGGTATAGGTACAGCTGCAGGAACTGTTGCTGGTGCATTTATTGTTGGGTTTTTAGATAATATCATGGTTCTTATGGGTGTCAATTCCTATTTGCAGCAAATTATACGGGGAGCCATTATAGCTTTTGCGGTGATCTATGATATTCAATCAAAAGGTAAGAAGAAGTAAAGGGAATCAAAGGTAAGGTATTTGGTTATTCCTTGGTTTTAACCAAGATAACATATAACTATCATTCAAGAAGATAAAAGGAGGAAACACATGAAAAAGGTAATATCATTATTATTGATCGTAACATTAATGAGCGCATTATTTGTAGGGTGTGGAGCAGAGGATAATTCAGGAGCAGGATCGGACACTGGGGCAGTTGAAACAGAACAAAATGAAGAAACGGGGACAAGTGAATCAGAAGAAATGGCACAAGAAACAGAAGCAGGTAAAGTATATCGTGTAGCATACATTGCACGTGCTCAAGCAGATTCATTTGCTGCATGGTTAGCAAATGCGGTCAATGAAGAAGCTGAAAAATATGAAGATATCGAAGTGGATATATTTGACGGACAAGCCTCAGATGATACACAAAATGGATTGATTGAGAATGCAATCACAAACAAATATGATGCCATCGTCATACAACCAAATAATGGTGAGGCGCAGAGACCTTATGCAGAAAAAGCAGTAGCAGCAGGTATTGTGACAATTACAACAAATGCTAGAATTTCAGGGATAGAAGGAGCGTCTTCAGTGGATGCGGATCCATATGCTCAAGCAAAAGTGAATGCAGATAAAGCAGTTGAGCAAATCCCACAAAATGCCAATGTGGTTGTACTTTTAGGCCCTCCGGGGAACTTTCATGCAGATGAACGCCGTAAGAGTTGGGAACAAGAATTTTTTGCAAAACGTCCGGATGTAACAATTGTTGGTGAAGAAATAGCAAACTGGAATAAAGATGAAGCCTTAAACTATATGGAAACTTGGGTTCAAGCAAATGATAAGATTGATGCAATTATTTCAATGAATGACAATATGGCTGCTGGTGGGATTGAGGCAATCAAAGATAATCCTCAATATGATAGTATTTTGGCATATGGTGTTGATGGAACTGCTGAAGCGTGTCTTTTAATTAAGGAAGGACTTATGACAACAACGAGTCTGCAGAGTGCTTATGCTTTAGCAGAAGCGATTTTACATACCAGCCATCAATTGATGACCGGAGCTGAAGACCAGATTGATATTGATATTGATTGTCCGTTAATTACAGAGAAAAATGTGGATGAATATATTGAGATGCACAAGCGTGCAGGAGCAATTCAGTAGTAAGTGATGACAGTATTGGAGGACGACAATGAATAATAACGCTTTTTATATGCAGGGTACAAATCACATGGTTAAAAAAGAATTACCGGTACCGACACCAAAAGAAAATGAAGTTTTAATCAAGGTGGATGTTGTTGGTATATGTGGTTCAGATGTTCATTATTATAAACATGGAAATATTGGTGACTTTGTTGTCGAAGGAGATTTTATCTTAGGACATGAATGCGCAGGAGAAGTCGTGCAAGTAGGCGCAGACGTGAAAAACCTAAGGGTAGGTGATCGAGTTGCACTAGAGCCGGGCAAGACCTGCGGAAAATGTGAATTTTGTAAATCGGGTAAGTATAATCTATGCCCGGATGTTGAATTTTTTGCTACGCCGCCTTTTCATGGTGTATTGACCAATTATGTAACCCATCCAGAGGATATGTGTTTTAAATTGCCTGAGAACGTATCGAACATGGAAGGCGCCTTGGTTGAACCGCTAGCTGTCGGACTGCATGCGACATCACTAGGCGAAGTGGGTTTAGGTGATACGGTCATTGTCTTTGGGTCCGGATGCATCGGATTAGTTACGCTGATGTCCGCAAAAGCCAGAGGAGCTTCAAAAGTGATTGTAGTAGATGTTCTTAAAAACAGACTGAAGACGGCGCTGAAGTTAGGCGCAGATTACGTTATTAATGCAAAAGATGTTGACCTTATATCTACAGTCAATGAGCTAACGGATGGCAAAGGGGCAGATGTTGTCATTGAAACTGCCGGAGCTGATGTAACAGTAAAACAAACTGTAGATGTAGTGAAGATTGGTGGAACTATTGTTCTTGTAGGTATGACGGCAAAAGATGAGGTTTCATTTAATTTTATGAGGTTAATGGGAAAAGAAGGTGTGGTGAAAACGATATTTAGATATAGAAATCTTTATCCGGTTGCCATTAATGCAATTGCAAGTGGCACCATAAAAGTAAAAGATATCGTGAGTCATGAATTCGCCTTTGACCAAACCAAAGAAGCTTTTGATTTTGTATCAGAAAATGCAGCAAATGTTGTCAAAGCGGTAATAAAAATCGGCTAAAATAATAGGCTAAAATAATAGGGCGATTAGTAGTGTTAAGACTATTAATTGCCCTATAACATATTAAAAAAGAAGAGGAGAAAAGATAAGTATGTATTTTATAGGTATTGATTTAGGAACTTCCTCTGTGAAGGTATTAGTGACAAATGATAAAAATGAAATTGTTGGTGATGCTTCCAAAGAATATCCTGTATCCTATCCACAGGAAAAATGGGCTGAACAAGATCCTCTTGACTGGTGGAATGGCACAAAAGAGGCAATAAAAGAGGTGGTTAACAAATGTCATATTGCTAAGGACGCTATCCGAGCAATCAGTTTTAGCGGACAAATGCATGGTTTAGTTGCTTTAAACGCCGAAAATGAAGTTTTGCTGCCTGCGATTTTATGGTGTGACAATCGGACAGAGGAAGAATGTGAAGATATTACGAATTATTTTGGGCAGGAAAAATTAAGTGAATATACAGGAAATAAAGCCCTTGCAGGATTTACAGCTCCTAAAATACTCTGGGTGAAAAAGAATTTACCGGATATATTTAAACGAATTAAGCATATTATGTTGCCTAAAGACTATATTAGTTTTAAATTGACAGGGGCATATGCGACAGATGTTTCAGATGCTTCAGGAATGTTACTATTAGATATTAAGAATAGAACGTGGTCGAAAGAAATGTTGGAATATTTAAATGTTGATGAAGCCATACTTCCCAAGATGCATGAATCCTACGAAGTTTGTGGAAAAGTTACAACAAGTGTTTTGGAAGAGCTTGGACTAGAAGGTGACATCTTGGTTATAGCAGGAGCAGGCGACCAAGCTGCGGGAGCCGTTGGAACAGGAACGGTTAGTGAAGGGATAGTATCGATAACGCTTGGAACGTCAGGAGTTGTTTTTGCAGCGCATGAACAGTATGCGTATGACAAGGCGAATCGACTACATGCTTTTTGTCATGCAAATGGAAAATATCATTCAATGGGAGTTATGTTGTCAGCTGCTTCATGTCTTAAATGGTGGGTTGATGATATTCAAAAAGGGATGGGCTTTGAAGCGCTATTGGAAGAAGCAATTCAGCTTGAATCAGAAGATAATCATTTGGTCTTTTTACCATATCTGATGGGTGAACGCACGCCTTATGCAGATCCTGATGCGAAAGGTGCTTTTGTTGGTATGACCATGATGACAAAACGTGGGCACATGACAAAAGCAGTGTTAGAAGGGGTTTCTTTTGGCTTAAAGGATTCTGTAGAAATATTAAAAGACATCAATGTACCTATTAATGAAGTTCGTATAATAGGCGGAGGAAGTAGAAGTTTATTATGGAAACAGATGTTGGCAGACATGCTTGGCATGCCTATTCAGGAAATTAACACAAACCAAGGTGGCGCCTTAGGTGCGGCGATTTTAGGTGCAGTTGGAGCAGGCCATTTTTCTAGTGTAGAAGAAGGCTGTCAAGCAATGATTAAAGTGACGAATAAAGTGGAGCCGAATTTGGATAAAAAAGAATATTACGAGAAAAAATATCAGAAATTTCAAAAATTGTATAAGGCATTGAAACATTGGTATAAGAGTTAAAAAACTGCAGCAAAAAAGCGGGTGATGGGAATCGAACCCACGTATCCAGCTTGGAAGGCTGGTGTTCTACCATTGAACTACACCCGCAGCAAAGCTTATTATACACGATGATGAAAAAAATGGCAAGCAATATTTGCCATTTTTTTTCTTTGATGTATAATTGCATTATAAGGAGAGTGAGTTTATGAAGATAGCATTTTTTGATACAAAACCATACGATCGTCAATCCTTTGATCAATATATTGATCAATATGACATTGAGATTAAATATTTTGAAGCTAAATTAAATGAAGATACAGTGGCATTAGCGGCACATTCAGATGTTGTATGTGCCTTTGTAAATGATACTTTAAATGAAGCGGTCCTTGATACCTTAGTTGATATGGGGATTGACTTATTAGCACTACGCTGTGCAGGATATAATCATGTCGATTTTGAAGCGGCATATGATAAGGTGCATATTGTTCGAGTTCCGGCGTATTCACCTTATGCAGTAGCAGAACATGCTATCGCACTGATGTTTTCTTTGAATAGAAAAACCCATCGGGCATATGTGCGGACACGAGATAATAACTTTAATATTAACGGACTCACCGGATTTGATTTTCATGGAAAAACTGTTGGTGTTATTGGAACAGGAAAAATCGGACGTATATTTATAGATATATGTAAAGGTTTGGGGATGAAGATTCTTGCCTACGATATGTATCCATCAGAGATTGAAGGTGTTGAGTTTGTAGACCTGACAAGTCTTTATCAAAAGTCGGATATCATTTCCTTGCATTGTCCGTTGACTCAAGATACACATTATATGATTGATGATGATGCAATTCAGCAAATGAAGGAAGGTGTTATGCTCATTAATACATCCCGAGGTGCATTGGTGCAGACAGAACATCTTATTGATGGATTAAAATCAAAAAAAATCGGGTCGGCGGGATTAGATGTCTATGAAGAAGAAAGTGAATACTTTTTTGAAGATTTTTCATCGGAAAGTATTGATGATGATAATCTTGCGAGACTTTTATCCTTTAGCAATGTTCTTGTGACATCGCACCAAGCGTTTTTGACAAAAGAAGCGCTAAGTAATATTGCAGAAACAACATTAGAAAATGTCAAAGCATACCAAGAAGGAAGTCCTCTTGTCAATGAAGTGTGTTATCACTGTCCGGACGTTCCGGCGAACTGTAATAAAAAAGAAACGGGTCGTTGTTTTTAACAAAATATACTTGCATGTGTATCGAAAAAATGATAAAATATCACTTGCGTGATTTAATTCATCAAGCAATGGGATATAGCTCAGTTTGGTAGAGCGCATGCTTCGGGAGTATGAGGTCGCAGGTTCGAATCCTGTTATCCCAAGGATAAATATGAAAAAAATATAATGGGCATTCGCCAAGCGGTAAGGCACAGGACTTTGACTCCTGCATTCGCTGGTTCAAATCCAGCATGCCCAGTTATAGCTGTAATCTATAGGATTACAGCTTTTTTCTAAGCTGACATAAATGAATTTGACCCCTAATCATAAGTATAAAAGTAAGGTGGTTTATATGAAAAAGTCTCTTCTAGTGGGCGTTAATGCAAAATACATACATTCTAATTTGGCCATTCGTTACATACAAAAATACGTACAACAAGATCAGAATAAAGAAAAAAACTCTATTCTCTTCAAAGAATTCAGTATTAATCAAGATATAGAATATATTTTAGAGGAAATCATGAAAACTTCAGCCGATATTATTGGTTTTTCATGTTATTTGTGGAATATAGAAATGATTCGGCGCCTCAGTCGAAATATAAAAATGATTCGTCCGAATGTAATCATTGTCTATGGTGGGCCGGAAGTGACATATACATCAGTTCAGGAAATTGAAAGTAATACATATGTTGATATCATTGTCAAAGGTGAAGGTGAAAAAATCTTTGCCGATATCTTAACCCATTTGGACCATTTAGAAAAGGTCAAGGGTATTACATATCGTCATCAAGATAAGGTCATTGACCAAGCGAATGGTATGGGGATTGATTTTTCTGATGTTGTTTTTCCCTATGAACCGAACCTGGACCATTTAGAGCATCGTATCATCTATTATGAGACTAGTAGAGGGTGTCCGTTTAATTGTCAGTACTGTTTGTCATCGGTTGAAAAAGGTGTGCGATTTAGGCTGATAGAGATGGTGCAAAAAGAACTGCAGTTTTTCTTAGATGCTAAAGTTCCTCAAGTTAAGCTCGTGGATAGAACCTTTAATGCTAGACGAGAACATGCCATAGCAATTATGGAGTATATCATAAAAAATGATCAAGGATTAACGAATTTTCACTTTGAAGTGGCACCGGAATTGATTGATGACGATTTCTTAACATGTCTTGCTAAAGCTAGACAAGGACTATTTCAACTCGAAATTGGTGTTCAATCCTCCAATCCGAAGACACTGTCGATTATACAACGTAAAAATGATTTGGAACAAATCCCGCAGGTTGTTGAAAAAATCAAGACCTTGAATAACACACATATACACTTAGATCTCATCGCCGGATTGCCGGAGGAAAATCTATCGGCATTTAAAGATTCATTCGACTACGTTTATGCTATGGAACCCGATCAATTCCAATTAGGGTTTTTAAAAATATTAAAAGGGGCAGGACTTTTTTATGTAGCTAAAGACTATGGAATCATGTATCGAGATTATCCCCCATATGAAGTGATATCAACACATGCCTTGCCATTTGAAGATGTGATGGAGTTAAAAGTTGTGGAAGAGATGGTTGAAAATTTCTATAATAGCGGACTGTTTAATCAAACAATGCATCGACTTGTCAATGTTTACGAACGGCCCTATAATTTATATGCGGCATTAGGTCGTCAATGGATAGATTTTGGAATGCATCATGTAAAACATAATAAACTGGATTTATATAATTTTGTATATGAATGTATTCTTCGATTGAATGTTTCAGATAGGATGAAAGAGGAATATATTGATTGGTTGCAGATGGATTATGCCCTCAATGAAAAACCAAAAAAACAAGCCGAATGGATGACCATGAACTTTGTTGAGTCGACGCTTCAGCGTTACTTGCTTGAAGTTCTACAAGAACATCATATCTGGAAAGAAGAATCTGGTGAATATACGACGAAGCAACTATCACGGATGTATCATATTGACAAAATTGACAACAAAAATCTATTAGAAGCATTGCCCTTGGCCCATCGAATTGATGCGAGAGCAAGAGAAGGAGAGCAAGGCACTTATATTTTAATTAACTATTGTCGACGTGACTTTATTCATAATAATGGGGAGATGGTAAGCATCAACCTCGGATGACATTAGGAAGGGATGAAGATGAATAAAAAGAGAAAAGAAAAAATATTAGGAATGTTGGATAAACATTATGGTGTAGAATATATTTGTTACTTGAATTATCAAAAACCGTATGAGCTTTTAATTGCAACGATGTTAAGTGCTCAATGCACCGATGAACGTGTAAACATAGTGACAGAGAAGCTGTTTAAAAAATATACATCGTTAGAAGCCTTTGCTGGTGTTGAGATTAAGGAATTGGAAAAAGATATACATTCAACAGGTTTTTATCGCAATAAAGCGAAAAATATTAAAGCGTGTGCAAATGAGTTGTTAGAACGACATAATGGAATTGTACCCAAAGACATTGATTTGTTGGTGAGTTTATCCGGAGTCGGTCGAAAGACAGCCAATGTTGTTCGTGGGCATATCTATGATTCTCCAAGTGTTGTCGTCGATACTCATGTTAAGCGAATTTCGAAAAAACTAGGCTTTACGTCGCTAGATGATCCGGTGAAAATCGAATATGATTTAATGGAAGTACTACCCAAAGAGCATTGGTTGAGGTATAATACTCAAATAATCGCTCATGGACGCCAAATTTGTATGGCTAGAAATCCAAACTGTGAAGAATGTTTTTTATTAGCGCAGTGCCCGTGGGGGTTGAAAAAACGCTGTGATGATTTGGAGGAAGAAAATGAATAAGCCTATCGTGATTGGTATAGCCGGAGGAACCGGGTCCGGAAAAACGACACTTGTCAATCGATTAAAATCTGTATTAGATGATCAAGTAGTAACGATTTGTCATGATTACTATTACAAAGCCAATGCGGATATGCCGCTTGAAGAGCGTAAGCTGCAAAATTATGACCATCCAAATGCCTTTGAAACAGAATTGATGACAGAGCATCTAAAACACTTAAAGGAAGGGCAAACGATTCATTGTCCAATCTATGATTTTGTAGCTTATACAAGGAAGAAAGAATGTTTAGAAATAAAGCCTAAACGCGTGATTATTGTAGAAGGGATCTTGATTTTTGAGAATAAAGAATTGGTTGATGAACTTGATATCAAAGTGTTTGTTGATACCGATGCTGATGTTCGAATTATTCGGCGCATTATTCGTGATGTCAAAGAGCGTGGACGGAGCTTGGATTCAGTGATTGCACAATACTTAACAACGGTAAAGCATATGCATGATGAATTTGTTGAGCCGAGTAAACGAAAAGCAGATGTCATTATACCGGAAGGTGGGCACAATCAAGTCGCTGTTAATATGCTTGTTGAGCAGATTAGAACTCTGTTGCGTTAGAAGGTAGGGGATAGAATGAAAGAAAAGGTATATGTTTTTGGTCATCAAAATCCGGATACGGATTCGATTTGTGCGGCCATTAGCTATAGTTATCTTAAGAATCGGTTGGATGACAGTCATATTTATGAGCCGGTTGCATTGAAAAATGTGAACAAAGAAACACAATTTGTCTTGAATCATTTTGGTGTTGATGAACCTCGTATTGTATCGAGTTTGAAACCGCAAGTACTTGATATTAATTTGCCGGGTTTTTTATTATTATATGAAACAGATTCCATAAGAAAAGCATTGCTTCTTATTACGAGTCAAACCGGTCGTGTGGCTCCGGTAACCGATAAAAAGGGGCGATTAATCGGTGTGGTTTCAATTTCGGATCTTATTCCTCGCATGCTAAATTTAGGGAATCGAGATGTGCTTAAGCTATCAAAAACACCCATTGATAATATAATTGATGACTTAAGACTTGAAGAAATCTCTGAAAATCAATCCAATAAATATATAAAAGGTTTGGTTCATATTTCGATGGATTTACAGGACGAAAAACAGTTGAAAAAACTGCAAAAGCAAGACCTTGTTTTGTGTAACCGTTTTGAGTTTGCGTCATATTTAGGACGAGCCTCTGTCATTATAGTCAGTGGTGTTGAAACGGAGAAACACAAACAAGCGCTTATTCAAAGTTATCAAAAAGCAATGCAAGATCGATTGATAGAAACACGATGTTTTGTATCGGATAAGAGCACATTTGAACTGGTTAAACCTCTTGCCCAAACCGCACCTATTCGTGATGTTGTTGTCAAAGGGGATCTTGAATATTTCGTAACTTATGAGACCATTGATGATGTGAAGAATAACATGTTGTCCTCACGATTTAGGCGTTTCCCGGTTGTGACCGAAAAAGGTGAAGTGATTGGAATGATTTCCAGGAGTGATCTTATTGATATTAATAAGAAAAAGGCTATTTTAGTAGATCACAATGAACGTGGCCAATCCATTGAAGGTATTGAAGACATTGATATTCTTGAAATTATCGACCACCACCGTGTTTCAGATATTTCAACAGTGACACCACTGTATTTTCGTGTCGAACCGGTGGGCTGTACGTGTTCAATTATTTGTAGAATTTATGAAGAACAAGGGGTAGAGATTCCCAAAGAGATTGCCGGCTTAATGCTAAGCGCGATTATATCGGATACATTGTTGTTTCATTCACCTACATGTACGGACTTTGATCGTGAGATGGCTAAACGCTTGAGTGATATCACCGGAGTTGATATGCAGCTTTATGGTATGGAGATGATTCGTGCCGGTTCAAGCATGCAAGAAGAATCGCCGGAACACATTTTAAGCTATGATCGCAAACGATTTATGTTCGGTGAATATAAGGTTTCTATTTCTCAGATTAATACAGGTGATTATGAAGGCTTGTTTGAAGTATATGATGACATTATAGAAGAAATGGAAGCAATGGCAGATAAAGACGGACTTAATTTAGTTGTGCTTTTGGTTACAGATGTGGTTGTGGAAGGCACAGAATTGATTGCCATAGGAGATGCTCGCTGGATTGCAGAAAATGCTTTCCATCTTGAAGAAGATGATCAAAGCATTTTCTTGCCAGGAGTCTTTAGCCGAAAGAAACAAATTGTTCCCAAATTAATGAATGCAGCCAAATTGTAATTTTTATTCTAAAATTTTGTGCTTACTCAACGCTGATGAAATGATCATATTGAGTAAGTATTTTTTTTGTAATAATAGTACTGTTTAACCATGTGATGATACCCATTCCGAAAAACATGAAAACAAACAATTCAACAGCGCCTAAGAAAATTAATATGATTATAATAATAGCAACCGTATTGAATAAAGATGCTAAAACGGTCCAAGGTAAATGCTTGTTTGCCAGTAAAAATGAGTTCTTGATAATGTCGAGGAATTTTAAATCAGAATGTGCCAACAGTGGGAAGGCATAGGTTGAGATAAAAGAAATCTCGATAAAAATAAATAAATAAAAGGGAAGAATATACACGCTGCCAAATTGATTGGTCCAAATAAGAAAGATATTAAACAAGCTGACAACAACAAAAAACATGGTAAATAAACCGACAAGTAACGATGTTAAAAAACGTTTTTTAAAACGCCTAAAAAATTGCTTAAATGGATATCCTTTACCGGAGACAACGCCGGCATACATGCCTGCATATAAACCGGTCAAAGCCGGACCGCTTAAGATTCCTGCACTAAAGACAGTAAGTAATAGCCATACAATGTTTAGGACCAGCACATCAAATACAATCGTTCCATAATGTTGAAATGGTCCGTCTAAATCAAATATTTTCACAACATAACCTCTTTCTGAATGTATTAAAACATAATCTATGTATTTAAAGTATTATATCATAGGATAAAACGATTGGGAAGGTGTTCTGATAAGTGAATTTGCATAAATTTACCTTGTCATAGGACTAAAGACCCGTTATAATAGACACAGACGAGTCAATAGAAATGATGAGGTGAAGGAATGTTTGAGCATATATTATATTCAAATGAATTTTTTTCTTTAGTTGAAGAAGAAAAATTAGTTTATATTAAAGTAAAGTTGAAAGGCTATGAAATCAATGATTTTAAAGCTTTTATTCAAAACATTCCCAGAATTAAAGTGACCCAATTTAGTCACCTTAGAAGTGCTATCGTTCATGGTATTGATAAATATATTGTTATTGGTGACTATAAACCATGCGTTGAAATCCAAGTGTCAAAAGATCGATTTACTGCCTACGGTATCATAAATATGACCCAAGAAGAATATGAACAAGCAGACAAAGATGAATTGATTGATGATATCATTAAAATTTCAAGTCAAGAAGGCATTGAATACGGTATGGACATGTCAGAGGTTATGGATAATATGCAACCTATTTGTCCTTTTGTCATAGCTCACGGTATGCATCCGGTTCAAGGTGAAGATGCTGTTATTCAACTCTACGAAATTGAAGAGGCGAAACCGCAAATATATCAAGATGGTAAGGTGAATCATTACGAACTCAATCTGATTAACAAAGTGGATGAAGGCGAATGGGTTGGAGAGCGAATTGAGCCTAAAGACGGTATACCGGGAAGAACAGTATTTGGTGAAATTGTTCCGGCACTTCCGGGCCATCAAGAAAAGTTGATCTATGATCGGAAATCTATACAGGCGATTTTGGATCCCGACCACAAAAAAACTGTTTTACATGCGAGGCGCATTGGTGCGGTTGTCTATGAAAACGGTGTTCTGAGTGTCTGTAATTACCTTGAAATTGATGGAAAAGTTTCATTTAAAACTGGAAATGTTGATTTTGACGGATATGTCGACATAAAAGATTCTGTTGAAGATAATTTTTCGGTGAAAGCGGATAATGACATACAGATTATGGGTGATCTTGGTGTTGGTGCTGTTGAACACATTGAAAGTCGTGAAGGCAGTATATATATTCGCGGGGGTATTGCAGGCCAGAATAAAGCGGTTATTGTTTGTGAAGGAGATTTGTTCACAAAATTTGTTGCAGATTGTGAGATTATCTGCCAAGGAACTGTGCATATTGGTTATTACGCGATTAATGCAAAAATAAAAGCAAAAGAAGTGATTCTTGAAGGTTACAATAGTCGTATCATTGGTGGGAAGATTGATGCGGATGTGCGTGTATATGCAGGGGAGATTGGAAGTCGAGCAGAAACAGCGACAGAGATTTGTGTTCGAGGGTTTAACCGACAAGCAATGCGTGAAGAATATGATTCTATCGATACGACCGTCGAGAAGCTCATGAAAATGGGGCAACTGTTAAAGCAAAAGATGACCATCTATACGAGTAGTGGAAAATCAGGGTTGGAAGTAGATGAGGCAGAGGCCTTGGAAAAGTTAGAAGCAGAATATGAACGATGCCAAAAAACATTAAAAATATATGTTCAACGGAAGAAAAACTATCGTTCTTATCTTCAGACAAGAGGAGAGGGTGAGATTCGAGCCCAAAAAACAATTTATCCGAATGTTGATCTCATATTAAAAAAAGAAATTATACGTATACGAAATCAAGAGAATGCGAATACTTGTTACTACTATAAAAACAATCAAGTGTTTAATGATTTATAAAAGCTTTGCGAAATGGGGATGCAATATAAAAGGAACCACAAATGACGAAATGTAAAGGTGTGGTTCTTTTTTTGAGCATATTTTGAATATACAAAATACATTCATCTAGGTTTGAAATTGTGGTATAACCTTGGTTATTATACGCATTGGTGTCCAAAGCGCGTGGACTATTTGGGGTGGTAAGTATTATATCGGATGCTAATGAAGCAAGCAAAGAAAGTCCTCGTTGATAGTTCTTGCCTTTTAAAGAACCAAAGACGAGAATGATGGGTGCGCTTGAGCTTGTTGTATCGGCAAGAAGATGTTGGTATAATGCGGTGAGTCCATCTTCGTTATGACTACCGTCTAGAGTAATCGTATGTCCATTTTGTTCAAAGGTTTCGATGCGACAAGGATGATGTAGTTGACTTAGTCCATTGCGCGTATTTTTGGAGAGAATAGGGTAACTTTTGTTCAAATAAGTAATAATGCTTAAAACGCCCAAAAAATTATCAACCTGATGTGTTCCATTAAGGGGGAGTGGTAAATATTGGTTCAGGTCAATGGACGAACTACTAAGATAGTCTTTACTAACATAACATGGCGCGTTTAGTGTAGTTGCATAAGAACGAATTGCTTCAGTAACTTCAATCTTATTTGGATTAATAAAAACCGGGCAATTTGCTTGAATAATTCCTGCTTTGTGCCTAGTAATATCCATTAGAGAAGGTCCTAAAAATTCTGTGTGGTCATAACTAATAGAAGTTATGAGGGCAGCTTCTATATTTTTAAATACATTCGTTGCATCATCTCTGCCGCCCATAAGTGTTTCAATAATTGCTAAATTCACATTAGCTTTGTATATAGAGTAAAAGGCGATAACGGTGAGACATTCGTATTGGGTTGGTAGTTGTTTTCCTTTAGATTGTAGACGCTCATAGGCGATTTGAATCTCTTGTGTTGTTTTATTCATCGTCTCAACAGAAATCATTGAACCGTTAATATGAATACATTCTCGATAGTCATCAATATATGGAGATGTATATGTTGCGCATGTATATCCATTAGCTCGGTATATAGAGTCAAGCATCATCGTACAAGAACCTTTGCCGTTTGTTCCTGCGATATGAATGACCGAGAGTTCTTCGTGGAAATCGCCAAGCTCCTTAAGTAAATTAAACATACCTATAAGGTCCATTTTATCAGAAAATGGTGGAACTGAATCTAAAAAAAATGTGTAATGATATGTTGTTTGTTTATCCATATGAGCTCCTTTATTTTACAACTATTGATTCCATTTATTATAACGGAATCTGTGGAATGTGGCAATGAAAACTATACATGATTTTGGGAGAATGCTATAATGAGAATAAAAAAAGCGAGTTGAGGTGGTTAAATGACAGAACCTGCATATCGACATTTGGCGAAAGAATTAGAAAAAGATATAAGGAAAGGTGTTTATAAAGCAGGAGACCGATTGCCTTCAGAACGTGACTTGGCAAAACAGTATTTGGTCAGTCGCATGACAGCTAGGCAAGCAATGCAATTGCTCGAAGAAAATCAGACGGTCTTTCGCGAACGGGGGAGTGGTACTTATGTCAAAGCGCCGTCTTTTCAGCAAAATAATGTTGGGAGTTTCACAGAGACGATAGGAAATATGGGCTATACTGCAAAAACTGAAGTGTTGGAATTAAGTACCATATATTCATTGAACTCAGTGGCAAAGCAATTAGACTTGCCTGACGATACGATTTTCTTGAAAATCAAACGTTTACGTTATGGTGACGAGATACCAATGGCGCTAGAGACGCTTTATATACCCAAGATGTATTGCCCTGAGTTAGAAAAGCATAATCTTTGTACATCTCTTTATCATTTGTTAGAAGTACATTATGATATCCGTATTAAAAAAGTTTCGTATAAAATCGAAGCACAGATTGCGAATCCGATTTACGTGAAAATTTTTAATCTAAATAAAGCGACGGCGCTCTTGAAAGTTACAGGAGTAACTGTTGATCTGTCAGAACGAAAACTTTTTTATGAAGAGTCTGTTTATCGATCAGATCTCTACAATTATCATGTGGACATCCTGCGAAGTTAATAGAAGAGCAAAAAATCACATTCAATCACTTTTGATGATTGAATGTGATTTTTTGTTGGCGTGATGAATGTTTCGCTAATCAATAGTACTAAATATTGAGCAAATATACTATCATTAATGCCAAAAAATGTGATTGATATTGATTGAAAGTGATTGAAATGCTATAATACTATCATGAAACCAATCAGAAGGACAATGATTTAATTGTGTTAAGAAAGGATTTGACGATTTGGATGGTGTAGCAGTATTTAAAGGAATCGGAATTGGTAAAGCGTATAATCACAAAAAAGCTGAAGTCAACATATCTACAGAGAAAATCAAACCAAATGAAGTAGACGCTGTGCTAGAAGAATTTCAACAAGCGAAGTTGCAACGTATTAAGAAGCTTGAAGAACAAAAAGAACATGTGGCAAAAACGGTTGGAGAAGAAGAGAGTCTTATATTTGAAGCACATATAGAGATACTCAATGATCCGGAGTTAAATGATCAGATTGTCAATTTGATTAAAAATGATCAGATGAATTTGGTCCAAGCCATTGACCGGACACGCAATCAATTTGTTGCGCTTTTTGCTCAACTCGATGATCCATATATAAAAGAACGATCAAAAGATATTGAAGATGTAACAAATGGAATGATTAATGCATTATTGGGAGTTGAAGAAGACCAGCTATCCAAGATCAACCAAGATACAGTGATTTTTGCAAAAGACTTGAATCCGTCAGAAACAATTCAATTAGGTGAATATGTTCAAGGTATTGTTTTAGAAGATGGAAGTGTGACAAGTCATACGGCAATTGTTGCAAAAGCAAAAGGGATTCCAACACTTGTCGGTTATACAAAAGAACGCCCTAACGACGGAGAAATTGTTGTTTTAGATGGACACACAGCGCGTGTCTTTGTGTTGCCGGAAGAACTTTTGCTTAAAGAGTATAAGAAGAAGCGTGACAAAGAAATTCAGAGAAATATTGAACTGAAAAAAATACGCGATAAAGAAGCAATTACAAAAGATGGTCACAAAATACACTTAGTGGGTAATGTGGGTTCTGAACTTGAGGCGGAAGCGGTCGTAGAGAATGGTGGATTTGGCGTAGGTTTGTTAAGAACTGAGTTTATTTATATGGATTCCCGCCACTGGCCAACAGAAGAAGAACAATTTACAGCCTACAGTGCAATTGCTCGAAAAGCCGGAGGAGATGTCATTATTCGTACTCTAGATATTGGTGGCGATAAGACCTTGCCTTATTACACATTTCCCAAAGAAGACAACCCATTTTTAGGACTTAGAGCGATACGGTTTTGTTTGAAAAATCATGGAATATTTAAAACGCAGCTGCGTGCAATACTTCGAACAAGTGCAAAATACCCGGTTAAAATTATGTTTCCAATGATAAGTGGTGTTGATGAATTTTTAAAAGCCAAAGATATTCTTGATGAAGTTATGCAAGAAATGGATGCAGAGAAAATAGCCTATAATAAAAAAATACAAGTTGGAATCATGGTGGAAATTCCCTCAGTTGTGTATGTTATGGATAAGTTTGTCGAACATATTGACTTTGTGAGTATTGGAACCAATGATTTGTGCCAATACACCTTGGCGGTTGATCGATTGAATCCTGCAGTGTCTTATATTTATGACGGAATGAATATGAGCATTTTAAGAATGATTCGCCATGTTGTTGAAGCGTGTCATCAAGCAGACGTCATGGTAGGTGTCTGTGGAGAGCTTGCAGGAGAACTTGAATCATCAATGGTATTAATCGGATTAGGTGTTGATGAGTTATCGGTAAGTGCCTCAATGATCCCGATTATTAAAGAAAGTATATTAAAAAGTGAATTTAAAAGCCTTGAAAAAAATGCGTTCGATAAGATTCGATAGGAGGAATGAATATGTTAATAACAAAGGAATTAATAGATCTTAAAATGACCCAAAGCTCAAAAGAAGAGGTCGTAAAAGCATTAGCAGAAAAAGCAAAAGGAATAGGACGTGTTTCTGATTTGGAAATGTATGTAAAAGCGGTCATGCATCGAGAATCGGAATATTCCACAGCGGTAGGATTTGGAGTGGCAATTCCACATGGTAAGACCAATGCTGTATCAGAAGCTTTTTTGGCATATGGACGAGTTGACGCGGTTGATTGGCAAGCGCTTGATGATGAGCCGGTATATAATGTTTTTTTAATTGGTGTTCCTGAAGAAGCTTCGGGGAATACGCATCTTCAAATTTTGGCGAAATTGTCAAGAAAATTAATGAAAAAAGAGTTCCGTGCTGCATTAAATGATGCTGATTCTTCGGAAGACTTATTAGAGTTACTTAAAGAAAATGAAATAATGTAGGTGATTATATGTTGCCTGAAGAAAGAAGAACAAAAATTCTATCTATTTTACATATGAATAAAAGTGCAACAGTAACCCATTTATGTAATGAATTAAAGGCTTCAGAAGCAACAATTCGACGCGACCTTGTTATATTGGATGACGAAAATAAACTGGAACGTGTTCGGGGTGGAGCTATTATGCGGTCGAACACGCCGGTAGAAAAAGAAGAGACCTTTGGTGAAAAAGAAGGGGCATATATTCGAGAAAAACAACGTATTGCTAAGGAAGCCTTTAAGCACTTAAGAGATCATGATTCGATTTTTCTTGATGCAGGGACGACGACATTAGAACTCGCAAAATTGATAGGTCGAAGTCGAATTCATGTGTTTGTGGCGACAAATGCACCACATTTTTCCATGTATTTAGCCAATAATCCCAATGTAGAACAATTTGTTGTCGGCGGCAAAATTCGGAATAACACCTTGAGTGTCGTCGGAGCTGCGGCCGTGGATATGATTCGCCGATTGAATATGAACAAAGTCTTTATTGGGGTCAATGCCATATCGCCGGAATTTGGATTGACAACGCCGGATTTTGAAGAGGCGGAGTTGAAACGGCATGCTCTTGATAATGGACGGGAGCGTTTTATTCTGGCTGATAGTAGTAAATTTAGTAAAGTTGCATTGTGCGAGATTGCACCTTTAAGTTATGTTGATATGATTATCACATCAACGATTGAAGATGAATCTATCCGATCGGAATGTGAAAAAGAAGGCATAACGCTTGTTGAAGTGTTAAGAGACTGGGAGGGATAAAAATGATTGCAACAGTCACGTTGAACCCTGCAATTGATAAAATTGTTGAGATTAATGAGATGTCGCTTGGAAAAGTACATCGGATATCGAAGATGGTAAAAACATTAGGTGGAAAAAGTATTAATGTATCAAGAATTTTGTCAGGGCTAGAAGTTGAAAACAGAGCTTTATGTTTTGTGGGTGATGATAATAGTCATGAAGTAGAAATGTATGCCCAATCGGATCAGATTAACTTGGATATGATTCGAGTAAAGGGGAGTACGCGAACCAATGTGAAGGTGGTTGAACCGGATAATGGGTATCAAACCACGGATTTAAATGAGCCGGGCTTCATGATTTCAAAAGAGCAATTAGAAGCAATGACGACTAAGATTGTGAACGATTATGGTGATAGTGAGTTTATAGTTCTAAGTGGAAGTTTGCCCAAAGGGGTTGGCGATTCCTACTATGCTGAAATTGTCAAACAATTAAAAACAAAAACGAATATTGTTGTTGATGCAGATAAAGATGTTCTTATGAAAAGTATTAAAGAAGGACCTTTTCTTATTAAACCAAATATTCATGAGCTTGAATCAGCTGTGGGAAAAAGATTTGATTCCGTGGAAGAACTAATGAACGAGTCTCGCAAACTCATTGATCAGTATGGTATTAAGTATATTTTGGTTTCTATGGGAGAAGAAGGTAGCCTTCTTGTCAGTAAAGATTATTGCATAAAAGCAGATATTTTAAAAGTAAATGTAGTCAGTACTGTTGGGGCAGGAGACTCTATGCTTGCAGGATTCATATTTGGGTTAAAGGCATTTTCGAAAGAAAATGAATTAATAAAATTAAGAAAAGCTTTACAATGCGGAACAGGAAGCAGTGCTATTGCCATTGAGACGCAAGATCATGTGAGCTTTTCAAGAGAAAAATTATTAGAAAGGAGTAATCAAGTAACGGTAACAAACTTGGGGTGTTAACAATTAAATTTATCTATTTATAGGAGGATTATGTATGAAAATTTTAGGAGTAACAGCTTGTCCAACAGGGATTGCGCACACGTATATGGCGGCAGAAGCCATTGAAGAAGCGGCAAAAGAAAAAGGGTATGAAGTTAAAGTTGAAACAAGAGGTTCGGTGGGTGTAGAAAATGAACTTACACAAGAAGAAATCGATAGTGCAGATGCTATTATTTTGGCTTGTGATACATCAGTTCCGATGGAACGTTTTGCAGGTAAAAAAATGATATCTGTATCTGTCAGTGAAGCGCTAAAAGACACAGGCGCATTAATTGAAAGAGCATTAAAAGCTCCGAAGTACAGTGTGAATAAAGACTTGACAGATGACGTGGCAGAGATTAAAGCAAAACGCAGTGAAGAGCGCAAAGGTGTATATAAGCACTTAATGAATGGTGTATCTTTTATGATTCCGTTTGTTGTAGCAGGTGGTATTGCTATTGCGTTAAGTTTCTTTTTTGGCTATGATGCATTTGAGTCAGAAGGAACGTTGGCTGCTTATTTGATGGGTATTGGTGGCGGTGCAGGAGCTTTTGGCTTAATGATACCAATTCTTGCCGGATATATTGCCTATTCAATTGCTGATCGCCCCGGTTTAGCGCCTGGTATGATTGGTGGAGCAGTGGCAACTCAATTGAATGCCGGATTTTTAGGCGCTATATTAGCCGGATTTTTGGCTGGTTATGTTGTTTTATTTATCAAAAAAACTATTAAACTTCCAAAAACATTACAAGGGATTATGCCTGTTTTGATTATACCTGTTTTAGGCTCTTTGGTTGTAGGACTTATCTTTTTCTATGTTATAGGAACGCCTGTTGCAGCAATCAATACAGCAATGAACAATTTCCTAGAAGGAATGAGCGGAACGAATGCAGTATTACTTGGGTTAATTATTGGATTAATGATGGCCTTTGATATGGGAGGTCCTGTTAATAAGGCGGCATATGCTTTCGGAGCAGGAACATTAGTGGCAGGAACCGGTTCGCCGATTATGGCAGCGGTTATGGCGGCCGGCATGGTTCCGCCACTTGGTCTTGCCTTAGCAACTATTTTGTTCAAAAATAAATTTTCAAATAGTGAAAAAGAAGCGGGAAAAGCAGCGGTAGTTCTTGGCTTGGCCTTTATAACTGAAGGTGCTATTCCTTTTGCGGCGGCAGATCCATTGCGCGTTATTCCGTCAATTATGGTCGGTAGTGCAGTGACAGGTGCTCTATCTATGGCGTTTAATGCAACATTATCTGTGCCTCATGGTGGAATTTTTGTTTTCTTTGCTGTAGAAAATGTTATAATGTACTTGTTAGCTATAATTATTGGAGCGATAGTATCCGCATTTATGGTTGGCTTTTTAAAGAAAAAAACAGAATAAGAAAAAATTAAGGAGTGATGTTATGATTCGTTTTAATGCAAAGGTACCATTTGAAGAAGGTCTGCATGCTAGACCGGCAACGCAACTTGTAAACCTCATTAAAAATGTAGCCTCTGAAGTTCAGCTGGTTAAGGATGGAAAATCTGTTAATCCTAAGAGTATTCTCGGTGTATTAACGGTTGGCGCAGGGCACGGAGATGAGATTGAAGTTGTGGTTGAGGGTGAAGATGAAGTAAAAGTTGCGGATAGTTTGAAAGAATTTTTTCAAGCTTAAAGCAAAGGAGTAAACCGGTGAAATGATAATCTTTATCAATTAGCTTGCCATATTTAAATATGTGTATTATAATGTCTTATATATGATAACGTATTATCATACAATGGAGATATAAATGATAGGAGGCTTTGAATATGGCTAAAATTACCGGAGATATGATTATTGCAGATATTATTCGTGTCGATCAGGAACTCATTCCGATATTAATGGAAAACGGCATGCACTGTGTCGGTTGTCCGTCATCACAAGGTGAAACATTAGAAGAAGCTTGTTATGTTCACGGAATGGAAATAGATCCTTTATTGGATCAGATGAATACATTTTTAGAAGACAGATAATAAAAAAAGTTGTGTACGAAAGTACACAACTTTTTTTGGTTTGGATCAAATCAAAATTGACTCATAATATTGATTGCATTATCTTTAATAAGTGTATCAAAATGCTCTTCGAAATAACTTAAAGCAGTATGTCGATGTACTGCAGACTCACCATACTCAGATAGGGTGCCTCGGATTACTCGGTTTGCCCAACGCGGGATGTTATCGGCAACAATAGCTAGATAGTATTGGTTGGTAACAACGTTCTTGAATAATGAACTGCGCGTAAAATCAAAATCATTAACTTTGTTCGCTGCGTGCGAAACTTCATCTAATGAATTGAAAATATATACATAAAAGACATCAATAAGCTCATCTTTAATGCGTTCTTTTTCAAGAGCGGATTCTTGGACGAAACTTTCTTCGGGTAATGTCTTTTTCTTGAAAGTCCTTGTCGTCGGTACAGGTAGATTGGCAAACTTATCTTCGATGTCATCTGGATTATCTACCTTTGTAATAATAAGCATAATGCTGTCAGAAGATAAAGGTACAGCTTCAATCATTAATGGGGCATCGTTAGCCTCGAAACCAAATTGGTCGCTTGCTTGCAACATCATATCCTTAAATAGTTCTTGAGCCTTATCAGTGCCATATGCAAGCTCGCTTACTTTGATCTGTCGGGAAGTTAAATCATTTTTACTAAGAACGCATTTGATTTGATTGTTGTTGATCTTTTCGATTTTCATAGGATCACTTCCTTCCATACAAATGTTAGAAGATAAATAAACATATCTCTTCTAACTATAGTATAACTGATTTTACAGTGTTCTGTAAAGTTATTTGTGTTATAATTTTCGGTAAAAATGCCCCGAATAATAAGCTTTTTCTAAAAATTCATAAAAAATTAATAGCTTTGTCACACAATTTTGCCGAACGTTTTTAAAGAAAAAGCTATTAATATTCGGAAAAGCTTGATTTTTGTGAATTGTTTTGATAATATATTAAAGGACTGTGCTTATATTCAAAAGCCGAGTTATAATATATAATAGAATGTAACGGATATTATATCAATGGGATACTATCCTGTCAATAAAAATGTGTTTTGGAAGGAGTTTTTTTATGGCGACAAAAGTTATAATAGGTGCACAATGGGGAGATGAAGGTAAGGCGAAGATCATCGATATTTTGTCTGAAGAGGCAGAGGTTGTCATAAGATCACAAGGTGGAAACAATGCGGGCCATACTGTAGCCGTTGATAATAATGTATATAAATTTCACTTAATTCCTTCCGGAGTATTATATCCGGGAACAGATTGTATTGTTGCAAATGGTGTTGTTATTGATCCACAAGGGATTTTAGAAGAAATGGACGGATTAGCAAAACGAGGTATTTCTTTTGAACGTCTAAAAATCAGTAAGCGTGCACATGTGGTTATGCCCTATCATAAAGTACTTGATGGAATTAAAGAAGAGGCTAGAGGGCTTAATGATATCGGGACAACTAAAAAGGGGATTGGCCCTTGCTATATGGATAAAGCGGAACGATCAGGAATCCGTATTTGCGATTTATATAATGAAGACGTTTTTGCCAATAAAGTTCGAGAAAATGTGATCATTAAAAATAAAATAATTAAATATGTGTATGAGCAAGATATTCAGTTTGATCCGGAAGAAATTATTGCTGAGTATAAGGAATATGCAAAACGCTTGAAGCCATATGTCGATGATACGACAGTCTTAGCATATGAAGCGATTAAGTCCGGAAAAAAAGTTCTTTTTGAAGGGGCACAAGGTACCTTATTAGATCTTGACCTTGGAACCTATCCTTATGTCACAAGTTCTCATCCGATTACCGGTGGTGTGTGTGTCGGTTCAGGCATTGGCCCAACCATGATTGATGAATGCATCGGAGTTATGAAAGGCTATGTTACACGTGTGGGAAAAGGACCCTTCCCGACAGAATTGTTTGATGAAGTTGGAGAGCAGATTCGTGATATTGGACATGAATTCGGAACAACAACGGGGCGAGCAAGACGTTGTGGATGGTTTGATGCAGTGATTGGAAAATTTGCTGTGAGGACAAGTGGATTGACGAGTATTGCACTAAATAAGATTGATGTATTGGCAAATATTGATACACTAAAAATATGTGTGGCTTACAAAAAAGGTGAGGAAACAATTCATGAGTTCCCTGCTAGCTTGGAAGAATTAGCACTGTGTGAGCCTGTATACGAGGAATTAGAAGGTTGGGGACCCATTGACCATATTAGAGATTATGAAGACCTACCTGAGGCGGCTAAAACGTACGTGAAACGTGTTGAAGAGCTTTGTGGGGCAAAAGTATCTATGGTTGGTGTCGGACCGAATCGGGATCAAAACATTTATGTAAAATAGTATTCATACGCAAGTATTTAGGAAGGAATGACTATGAAGATAATTATAGGCCTAGGCAACAAAGGGCTAAAATATGCTCAAACCCGTCATAACATAGGTTTTGAAGTGGTTGAGTTATTGGCACATCGACATAACATTCCCATGAATCAACGTAAGTTTAAAGGTATTGTCGGTCAAGGTGTCATAGCAGGAGAAAAAGTCTTGTTAGTGATGCCTTTGACGTATATGAACTTAAGTGGGGAATGTGTCCGTGAAGTATTAGATTTTTATAAATTAAGTGCAGAGGATATTATTGTCATTTATGATGACCTCAGTATGGATTTAGGCGCACTGCGTATTCGAGACAAAGGAAGTGCGGGTGGACATAATGGTATAAAAAATATCATCAGTCATCTGGGCCAGGATTCTTTTCTTCGGCTAAAAGTCGGAGTTGGGCCTCAGCCACCGAACGTAAAGGCGGAACACTTTGTTTTAGATCGATTCAATAAAAGTGAAATTGAAAAAATGAGTGAGAGCATTGAACATACTGCGAATGCAATCGAATCGATTCTTGAACAAGGTATAAACTATGCTATGAATAATTATAACAAAAAATAAATTCAACCTATGAAAGCGTGATCGTGTGCAAAATATCATAGAACCTTTAAAGTCCCTTGAGGTATTTGAAGCGGCTTTACGGCATCTAAAATATAAGAAAACCCATTTGAATATTTCCGGTGTATCGGATTCCCAGGTCAGTCACTTAGTGAGTGGTCTCTTGCCTGTGGGAACAAAAGTAATCATTACGCCAGATGAGAAGAAAGCAAAAGAAATTGTTGATGATATGAAGTTTTTTGAAGGGGAGCGTGTATTATTTTATCCGTCAAAAGACTTGATTTTTTATAGTGCAGATGTGCATAGCAATGATATTACTCGAGCGAGAATGCTAATTCTAGAGCAGCTTGTTCAAGGGAATGATATAACGCTTGTGATGTCAGTAGAAGCATTAGTGGACCCATTAATATCTTTTGATAAAATTCAATCTAAGGTATTAAATTTCGAAGTAGGCTTGGAAAAATCAGTAACCCAATTAGCAAAAGAACTCGTATTTTTAGGATATGAACGCGTAGATATCGTTGAAAGTCGCGGACAATTTGCACTTAGAGGGGGGCTTGTTGATGTTTTTCCTATGAATATGGAGGACATCGTTCGTATTGAATTTTTTGGGGATGAAGTGGATTCAATTCGCCTAGTGAACCACGAGACACAACGTTCGATATCGATGCTCGATGAAGCAATGATTTTGCCGGCAAGAGAGATTGTTGTAGATGAAGAAGCCGTTCAACGGGCACTAGAGACATCGACAAAGGATTATGAACAGCATTATAAAAAATTGAAAAAGAAAAATCTTCTGGATGAGATTGGGGAACTCAAGCGAACGTATGAGGTGTTAACAGATAAGATTAGTCAACATGGCAATTTTAATGGTATTGAGAGTTATGTGTTCTATTACTATGATCAAATTTATAGTATTTTAGATTATTTAACTAACCCCAAAATTGTCCTTGTAGAACCAACGCATATTTTAGAGCGTATAAAAGGTATGACCCATGAATATACAGATAGTATGCAAACCCGGTTTGAAAAAGGACAAATATTACCCAAGCAATTAGAATTAGGACATCGTTTTAATCATATCATAGATGAAATAAATACGTATCAGACAATTATGATGAATAGTCTTTTTTCGACCAAAAAAGTATTGGATTATGAAGAAAATCTACAATTTAATATTAAATCCATTAATGTTTATCATCAAAACTTTGATTTAATGATTAAAGATATAAATTATTATTTGAATTTGGACTATACGATGCTCTTAGTGACAGCATCAAGAACACGCAGTCAACGTTTACACGAATTGTTCCTTGAACATGATATTCCAAGTCGTGTTTTAAAAGATTTTGATCACGAATTACCGAAAGGTATTATAAATATCGGTGTTGGTCAAATTCATAGAGGGTTTGACTATCCGGATGTTAAGTTTGCTATACTAGCAGAAACAGATATGGCTGGCGTCAAGAAAAAAGCCAAAAAACGTAAATATTCCGGTGGAAGCAAAATCGATCGTTTTACAGATCTAAAAGTCGGAGACTATATTGTTCACGAACATCATGGCGTCGGTGTTTTTCGCGGGCTAGAGACGATTGAAATCGACAATGTCAGTAAAGATTTTATTAAAATTGACTATCGAGATAATGGGAGTTTATATATCGCGACGAGTCAATTAGATGCAATTCAAAAATATATTGGAGCAGAAGGAAAAGCGCCAAAGCTTAATAAATTGGGAACGTCTGAGTGGAAGAAAACAAAATCTAAAGTTAAAGGTGCGGTCGAAGAGTTAGCGACAGAGCTAATCTCCCTATATGCAAAACGTCAAGAAACAAAAGGATTCATTTATAGTAAAGATACACTGTGGCAACAAGAGTTTGAAGAAATGTTCCCTTATGATGAAACAGATGATCAGCTAAATGCAATTGAAGACACTAAAAATGACATGGAAAGCACAAAGATTATGGATCGATTAATCTGTGGTGATGTCGGTTATGGAAAAACGGAAGTTGCTATACGGGCTGCCTTTAAAGCGGTTCAAGATGGGAAACAGGTCGTATATCTTGTTCCGACAACAATTCTTGCACAACAGCATTACAATAATTTTGTGCAACGCATGAAAGACTTCCCTGTTCGTGTCGACATGATGTCCCGTTTTCGGACAAAAAAAGAACAGCAGATTACTATTGAAGGTTTAAAAAAAGGACTCGTGGATATTGTCATCGGAACCCATCGATTAGTATCTAAAGATATTCAGTTTAAGGATTTAGGCTTATTAATTGTGGATGAAGAACAACGTTTTGGAGTAACCCATAAAGAAAAGATTAAACATCTCAAAGAAGATATTGATGTTTTGACCTTAACAGCGACACCTATACCGAGAACACTACATATGAGTTTAATCGGAATACGTGATATGAGTGTATTAGAAGAACCGCCGGAAGAGCGGCAACCGATACAAACCTATGTATTGGAACATAATGATGAACTGATTAAAGATGCAATTTACCGAGAACTTTCACGGGAAGGACAAGTCTATTTTGTACATAATCGTGTCAAAGACATTGATGAAGTTGCCTTAAAAATCAGTGCAATGGTTCCTGAAGCAACGGTTGCTTTTGCTCATGGGCAGATGAGTGAACGTGAACTAGAGGATATTATGGTTGATTTTATCAATGGTGAAATCGATGTATTAGTTGCAACGACGATTATTGAAACCGGTCTGGATATACAAAATGTGAATACGATTATTATACAGAATGCGGATCATATGGGATTATCCCAATTGTATCAGCTGCGAGGACGGGTAGGGCGATCGAGTCGATTAGCCTATGCCTACCTGACATATAAGCGAGATAAAGTGCTTCAGGAGATTGCAGAAAAACGATTGAAGGCAATCAAAGAATTTACAGAATTTGGTTCGGGATTCCGCATTGCCATGCGTGATTTAGAGATTCGAGGTGCCGGGAATATTCTTGGACAAAGTCAACATGGACATATGGATGCAGTCGGTTATGACTTATACTGTAAACTATTAGAAGATGCTGTTAAAAAACAACAAGGTGGACATTATGAAGAACGCTTTGAGACGGTTATTGAATTAACGGTTGATGCATTTATTCCGCCCTATTACATTAAAAATGAAGTGCAAAAAATCGAGAGTTACAAAAAGATTGCATCTATTTCGACGGTGGAAGACTATGAAGATATGCAAGATGAATTAATTGATCGGTATGGAGATTTACCGAAAGCAGTTGAAAATTTACTTGAAGTTGCCCTAATTAAAGGTTTGGCTAACCATTTATATATTACATCAATTGAAGAGAAGAATACCAATATTCTTTTTGAGATAAAACAAGATGCGTCCATTGATCCGACGAAAATTCCGGATATTATATCAAGAGACGAAAAACATCGACGCTTTACAGTGAATCAAAGACCCTATTTTACATTAGTACTGAGTAAAGATGAGTTTAAAGAGAAGTTTATTCATATTAAATCTTTATTACAGGACTTAAAAGAATTGAAGTCCTAGGCACGAACGCGTATAATAAGAATAATGGCAATTGATGGGGGTAGTGACTGGAGAGAAAGTTTATGGACAGAAGCTACCAAGTATATGCACATACAGTACGTATTTTAGTTTTACTACTTATGTTAAGTGGTTTTTTGTCATGTTCAAAACAAAACGTTGTTGAAGAGGATTATTGGGTTAAAATTGATGATCTGGCAATTGGGCAAGCCGAAGTCATGATATATGCTTATCAAGTATACGATGAATTTATAAATATTGGTGGAGAAAATGTTTGGGAATTTGAAGATTTTAGTGGTGGTAAAAGTGCAAGCGAAGTTGCACGAGATGCAGTTCTTAAAAATATTGTTCGCATAAAAACGATTCAAAAAAAAGCAGATGAGTTTAGAATTGAATTGTCGGAAGAGCAAAAAACAGCAAGCAAAACGCAAGGAACAAAGTATTATGAACAGTTGCCGGAAAACTTCAAACAAGAACATGGAATTACAGAAGAACGTGTTCATCATGTTTTTCTAGAATTTGCAAGAGCAAGCGGTGTCTATAATGATTTGACAAGTGATTTAACCCCGGATGAAGATACCATTCGACAACTCATGTTGGAGAATAGAGATTACCGACAACTTGTTGAAACAGGCCCCAAAGACTTGTTGACACAAATTCAAGTTCAGGAAATATTTATTCCATTAGATGCTGACGATACACCGGAAGAAGTGCTTAATGGGAAAGCGTTTGAAGAACTTATTGATATGTATCATCAAGGAGAGGAAATACTCTTTACATATACGAAAACGACAATACCGGAAGCGTTTGAAGCTGAACTGACAAATCTTGAAGTAGGTGAGATTAGCCAAGTAATTCGTGTGGACCAAGGGGCATATTTGTTTAAGCTTATTGAAATTATAGAGCCATCAACAGAAGAGTTGAAGGAATTTGATAAAAATTTTATGGAATTTGAGACAGAATTGCGCAAAAAGATAATTAATACATTAAAATCCGAACATTTTGATCTTGTATATGAAGAATGGCGACGGAATACATCGGTTGAGATAAACAGAGAACAGTGGGGAAACGTTGATTTTGAGTTTGAATAGAGGTGGATGGATGTGGATGTAGTTGTTAAAGATTTATGTGTGCATTACGGAAAAGTAAATGCTTTACACAAGGTAAATTTGGCGATAGAGAATAAAGAGTTCTTAGGAGTAATTGGCCCAAATGGTGGTGGAAAATCAACATTATTAAAGACCATCGTTGGACTTATTGAGCCAACAAACGGTAGTATCGAAATAAAAGAAGGACTTCGCTTAGGCTATGTGCCACAATTTACATCTTTTGAAAAGTCGTTTCCGACGACGGTCGAAGATGTTGTTCTCATGGGAGAAGCTAAAAAACAACAACGCTGGTTTTATCGAACCCATGAATCATCCTATAAAAAAAGCGAAGAGTTAATGCGTTTTCTAAACATATATGATTTGAGGCATCGACAAATCGGTCAACTTTCAGGTGGTCAGATGCAAAAAGTATTGATTGCAAGGGCATTAATGAATGATCCGGACTTAATTGCAATGGATGAACCGACAGCAAGTATTGATGCACAAACAAAGATGGAGATTTACAATCTTTTGCATGAGCTGAATGAAGAAAAAACGATTGTTATTGTCAGCCATGAAGTTGAATCACTCATGCCTTACCTAGATAGCGTATTTTGTGTAAATACAACGGCCCACTATTACCATCGCGATGAGACGCACTTAGCCAAGCATTTGACGGATGATATGCAGAATTTACATGATGAATTATATCCGGGATGTCCCGTGAAAATATTCAAAGAACATGAAACCGTAGAAAAATCATAAGGAGACGATTATGTGGAATGCCATTATGAATTATAGTTTTATGCAAAATGCGCTTATAGCAGCCCTCTTGTCAAGTGTTGTATGTGGAATTATGGGAACGATTATCATTGAAAAGCAACTCGTATCTATGAGTGGTGGAATCGCACATACATCCTTTGGTGGAATTGGTTTGGGATATTTGCTAGGCATTGAACCGATTATCGGAGGCTTTGCTTTTGCAGTAATGGCCGCCATTGCTATTGTCACGATTCGCAGACGGGCAAATACTTACACAGACACTTTAATCGGTATGTTCTGGTCGGTTGGAATGGCCTTGGGAATTCTATTTATAACCTTGACACCGGGCTATCCTCCGGATATGACGTCCTATTTATTTGGTGATATATTGACGGTATCAAGTACCTATCTTTATTTGATTATGATATTAGCCTTAGTCATCATATTGGTCATTACCGGAAAATTCAAAATCATTAAAGGCTATTTGTTTGATGAAGAGTATTTAGTTGTCCTTGGAATTAATGTTCGCTTCTATGAATACATTTTATTTATAATGATTGCTATGGCTGTTGTAATCATGATTAAAGTGGTGGGTATTATTTTGGTCATTGCTTTGTTAACCATTCCTCCGGCAATTGCCAAATTGTTCTCAAATCGTCTGGAGCGTATTATGTTAGTGTCAATTCTAGTAGGGACTGTTGTGAGTATTTTAGGTCTTGTATTTTCCTATTATTTTGATATTCCTTCGGGAGCAACCATCATTATTGTCTCTGTAGTATCTTATATTATTGCATATTTTTTTAAGGGACGTAAGGAAAAAGTGTTTTCACATTAAATCTATTGCATTCTAAATAAGAATGTGTAATACTGAAAAGTAATGAATGATATGAAGAAAGGTGTTGTGTATGTATAAAAATTATGTTTTTGATTTGTATGGAACGTTAATTGATGCGGAGAAAAATTGGGACCATGACTATCTTTGGGAGAAAATGAGTCAACTTTATTGCTTTTATGGAGCTTGCTATGATCCCGATGAGTTCAAGGATAAGTTTGAAAAATATTTAGGGAAAATGCAAGAGACAGATAAGGATACGAATCAATTAGACATTGATATTGAAGATATCTTTTTTCAATTGTTTAAAAAGAAAAATGTCAAGCCCAAAAATAAGCTTGTCCGTGAAGCTTCAAGGGTTTTCTTATTGCTCATCACAGAAAAATTAGAGATCAAACCATATATTAAAAACTTGATTGAACAATTAAAAGAGCAAGACAAAAATATTTATATTTTTGCAGACGGACAAGCGACATTTGCAAAAAATGAGCTTCGTGCGGTTGGAATATATACTTATTTTGATGCGATTGTAATGAGCTCAAATACACGTATAAAAAAAATAACAGAAAAAGCGCTTGAATCTTTTATAGAAAGCCAAGGATTAAAAGATAAAAAAACATTAATCATTGGAAAAAACTATGACGAAAACATTAAAGGAGCAAGTGCTTTGGGGATTGATTCCGTACATATTGTTGAAAAAGATCAAGAGCCGATTAAAGACTCCAAAGCGACATACACAATTAAGGAAGATAAAATAATGAAAATCCTTGATTTATAGGACAGGAGTAGAGTATGAAGAATAATATTGTGCTGAATAAAGCAAAAGAAGGTATACGGATAGGGCTCCTTGCATTTTTGATTGACTTTATCTTTGGCCTTGTTATATCGATTATCGTTAATACAATGTTTTTGAGTCAACTCAATCAATGGATTAACGGATCACTAAGTGAACATGTGGGATTTTCCTTTCCCACGTTGATTCGAACAATTAGTTTTGTCATGAATATTAGCGTGTTTAATGGTGGAGGTACCATACAAAACGGCGGTGAATTTCATGTTGGTGTATTACTTTTCGCCATCATTCCCATTATAGCATTTTGGCTAGCAGACCGACGCGAAAACAAAATAAAATCCTTTAGCTTTGTTGAGTTTATCGTCTATATTTGTTCGGCTATAGTATTTGCAACACTGTTAATGATTTATTCAATGATTACACGTGGAGAAATTCTTGGTCTTGAGTACCATTTTGCTTCATTTAGAAACTTTATAATGACTGGAATCATTATCATATGTATTCAATTTTTTATTAGCTTAAATTATAACAAAGCATTTTCGCCCGGATTTAAGAGTGCACGTTTATTGTTACGTATACTGCTTGGGTTTAGTATTGTCATTGGACTTATCGGAATGCTTGTACTAATGGGTAGATATACTGGAAATATACTTTTGATGATTGGAGCAATTATTGTTTTGCTACCCAACTTGGCAGTGTATATTATGTTTACCTTGATGGGAATTTCAGTACAATTTGGAGAACAGTTAACAACATTGATGAGTATGGCTCAGGTGGATGTAAGTTTTACAACCTTATCACTACCTATTCGAATAGGACTTATCATACTTTATTTTTTTCTCCTTTTATTGGTGATATTGCGAATGAAAAAAGAACGTTATCTGAGAGAGTTGATTTGGTTTGCCTTAAGTTTTAGTTTTGTTTCATTTATACTTGCCTACTGTACAACCATTAATCTAGGCTTTGTGAAGAACTTACTTGATGTACAATTCGGAATTAACTACTCATTAGCCTTTGGTGTCCCTTTTATAAGCATTCTGTTAACAGGACTACTCGTCTTGTTTGGGCGGATTCTTAAAAAGGAATTGACTTAGACTTGACAAGTGATGTTGAATCGGATAAAATCGAATAAAAGCAAACGACGTTGATTAGAACCAGTACATAATCGGTCTTTTTCAGAGAGAGAATCCTTTGGCTGTAAGATTCTTAGAGTAACCCTTATGGAACCTATCTATGAGTCTCATGTGAAAACATGACGTGTGCCTTACGTTATCAAGGTCTAAAGATGCACGCGTTGCATGAATTAGGGTGGTACCACGATGATATGACTTCGTCCCTTAGGGGGTGGAGTCTTTTTGTGATTTTAAAAGGAAAGTTCGTAAAAAGAAAGGTGATAATAATGGCAAAAGAGAAAAAAATGGTTGAAGCAATAACGTCAATGGGTGAAGACTTTGCTAAGTGGTATACGGATGTTGTTAAAAAGTCGGAGTTAGTTGATTATTCAAGTGTACGAGGATGTATGGTTATTAAACCTTATGGATATCGTATTTGGGAATTGATTCAGCAAGAACTCGATGGTCGTTTTAAAGCAACAGGACATGAAAATGTATATATGCCTATGTTTATTCCTGAAAGTCTCTTGCAGAAGGAAAAAGATCACGTCGAAGGATTTGCGCCGGAAGTTGCATGGGTTACCCATGGTGGAAATGAAAAATTACAAGAAAGATTGTGTGTGCGTCCGACCTCCGAGACCTTATTTTGTGAATTTTATTCAAAGGATATTGAGTCTTATCGAGATTTGCCTCGTCTTTATAATCAATGGTGTTCAGTTGTACGATGGGAAAAGACAACACGTCCCTTCTTACGTTCTTTAGAATTCTTATGGCAAGAGGGACATACTGCACATGCTACGGCTGAGGAAGCTCAAGAAGAGACAATTAAAATGTTAAATGTCTATGCGGAATTTTGTGAAAATGTATTAGCAATACCTATGATTAAAGGGCGTAAAACCGACAAAGAAAAATTTGCAGGTGCAAACGCGACATATACGATTGAAAGCTTGATGCACGATGGAAAAGGGCTTCAGTCAGGTACAACACATAACTTCGGAGATGGATTTGCAAAAGCTTTTGGCATCCAATATACAGATGAGAACAATCAATTACAATATGTACATCAAACATCATGGGGGATGTCAACACGATTAATTGGTGGTCTTATTATGGTTCATGGTGATGATAATGGTTTGGTTTTACCTCCAAAGGTTGCACCAATTCAAGTTGCATTAATACCAATTATGCAAAGAAAAGAAGGCGTCTTAGAAAAAGCGAGAGAAGTTGAGCAAATACTCGCCAAGGATTATCGGGTAAAACTAGATGAATCCAATAAGAGTCCGGGATGGAAGTTCAGTGAATATGAAATGAAAGGTGTTCCTGTTCGTGTTGAGCTAGGCCCTAAAGATATTGAAAACAATCAAGCGGTTATTGTACGTCGAGATAATCGGGAAAAAATGTTTGTTGCATTAGATAGCTTATCAGAAGAAATCGGTAAGGTTTTGGAAGATGTTCAAAAAAGTATGTTTGAGAAGGCAAAGGCACATCGCGATACGCACACCTATACTGCAACGACCATGGATGAAATGCGAAAGATACTCGAAGAAAATCCGGGTTTTATCAAAGCTATGTGGTGTGAAGATGAAGCCTGTGAGGTTCAAATCAAGGAAGAAACTGGAGCGACATCACGATGTATGCCTTTTGAACAAGAACATATTTCGGATACGTGTGTATGCTGTGGAAAACCGGCAAATACAATGGTTTATTGGGGAAAAGCTTATTAAATAAATATATGTATAAATGCATAAAAAGGATGCTCGCTTTGAGCATCTTTTTCTTAATCGTTTTGTTGCTATTATGCGTAAACCTTTATTGTACTTGAATAACGCCGTTAACACCGGGAACTTGTTCAATTAATACAGTTTCAATAAAGTTTTTTAAAGTCATTGTTGACATTGGGCATCCGCCACAAGCACCTAATAATCGTAAGGATACAATACCTGTATTATCAACACTAACAAACTCGACATCACCACCATCACGTTGTAGGGCAGGACGTACATCTTCAAGTGCTAATTTGATTTGATCTTCCATCATATAAAAACTCCTTCGCAGTCATTGTTTTTTTTAACTATTACATGATACTTGTTTTAGATTGATTTGTCAATTTCTTATAGAGAGTTTTACTTGTTCAAGTGAAACAGCAATGCTATAATTAATTTCATAAGAAGTTTCAGCGGATTCATAATAAACTGAAAAGTTGGTGGTTATATGACAAATAATAAATTGATAAGAAAATCATTACCGTATATTATTGGTATTATCATATTTTTAATATTAAGCATGGTAGCGGATAGTCAAATAGCAAAGAATCAAGATTCGGAACGACTAAAAGCAGCAGGTCGATACTCAGCGTTTCAGTATGAACTAACCAGTATACTTGATCGTGAAGTTACGTTGATGAAAGGAATTATAACATTACTAAGTTTTAAGAAAATGCAAATCTCAGATGAAGAAATATATGGATACATTGACTCCCTTATCACTGAACAACAAAAACTTATTCGAAATATAAGTATCTTAGAAGATACAACGATTCGCTGGGCATATCCGGTAGAAACTGAACAAGGTGCAATTGGTATTGATTTGGCAACGGTTGAAGGCCAAAAACGAGGCGTATTGACAGTAAAAGAGGAACGAAGGAGTTATTTTCAGGGACCGGTGAACTTGGTTCAAGGGGGGCAAGGATATATTATACGATTGCCTATCTTACAGGAAGACCAATCCTATTGGGGGCAACTAAGTCTTGTTATTGATCGAGAGGAATATGTCGATCAGATTCGACGCATTGCAATGAAAAATGATATTCGTGTTCACATTGTTTCCAAGTTAGACCGCTCAATTGTATATGAGGACTTAACCGTATTGGAAGAAAAACCTTTAGTATTTGAATTGGAAACGGACCGAATGTATTTGGATATTTATGTTGTTCCGATGAAAGGGTGGAACGATAATACGCTGACCTTACTAGCAGGTTTTATTATTAGTTTGCTGGTAAGCGTTGCTATAGGTGTCGGCATTTGGTATAATCTTGAAGCGATTAAAAAACTTGAGAAGATGGCGAATAGAGATTTTCTTACGGGTATGTATAATCGACATTTTTTTGACGAATATATAAGCATTGTTATCGGAGAAGCACGACGGACAAAAGAAGACATCGGTTTTGTCATTATTGACTTGAATAATTTCAAAGCGATTAATGATACATATGGACATTTGATTGGCGATGAAGTATTAAAAAGAACAGCACGTGTGCTTAATGAACACTGTAGAAGTAAAGATGTGGTTTTTCGCATTGGTGGTGATGAGTTCTTAATTATCTTACCTAATATTTCATCAGACAAGGTAATCAAAGAGTTTATTAAACGGATTGATGCTTCTTTTGAAGATGAATTTATGTTTGGTCAACAATCCATTCAGATCTCGCCGGCAATAGGTTATGGATTGTATCCTGAAGATGGCGTGGACGTAGATGCTGTAACACGTGCAGCAGATGAAAGAATGTATACAAATAAAAGCGAATACAAACAAGAAGCAAGAAAGGGACTAGAATGATGTATGATATTATAATTGTAGGAGCAGGAGCAGCAGGTGTGTTCTGTTCACATGAGTTAGTAAAAAATTCGCCGGATAAGAAAATATTGATGTTAGAAAAAGGGCGTTCATTAGATCAGAGAAGTTGCCCCAAGAAAACACATGGAGTTAAAGAATGTAAGTGTAAGACATGTTCAATCATGGAAGGATTCTATGGTGCAGGTGGCTTTTCAGATGGAAAGTATAATATTACCAATAATTTTGGTGGAGATTTATATGAATACATTGGTGCGGAAGAAGCATTAGAGCTTATGTGGGAAGTAGACCGTATTAACTTAAGTATGGGTGGAGAAGATGCAAAACTCTATTCAACAACGAATGGGGATCTAAAGCGTAAAGCATTAAGACATGATTTACACTTATTGGATGCAAAAGTACGTCACTTAGGGACAGATCGAAATTTAGTTATAGCATCGAATATGTATGACTACATTAAAGATAAAATGGATATTCGATTCAATAACGAAGTGATTAATCTAGAAAAGATAGATGATCACTTTATTGTTGAGACCAATCAAGATACATTTAAAGGAAAAAAACTGATTGTAGCAACTGGACGAACAGGTTCTAGTTGGATTGGGAAACTTTGCGAAAAGTTCAATATACCGACTACAAACAATCGTGTGGATATCGGTGTGCGGGTTGAATTACCGGCGTTAATTTTTAAACATATTACAGATGATGTTTATGAAAGTAAAATTGTATATAAAACAGAAAAATATAATGACCTGGTGCGAACTTTTTGTATGAACCCATATGGAGAAGTTGTTACGGAAAACTATGGGGATATTGTTACAGTAAATGGTCATAGTTATTCGGATCCGAAACTTCATACCGAGAATACGAACTTTGCACTATTGGTTACAAATCGATTTACGGAGCCCTTTAAGAATAGTAATGAGTACGGAGAGTCGATTGCGCGATTAAGTAATATGCTGGGTGGCGGTGTGCTTATGCAAAGATTTGGAGATCTTATAAAAGGCCGTCGCAGTAGTGAAAGACGTATGCGAAAGTGCTTTACACGTCCTACCATGGATGCAACGCCGGGAGATTTAAGCTTGGTTATTCCCAAGCGTCAGCTAGATGATATCATCGAGATGATTTACGCCTTAGATAAGATTGCTCCGGGAACGGCAAATGAAGATACCTTATTATATGGTGTTGAAGTGAAGTTTTATAATTCGAATGTACAGGTGAATCAAAATTTAGAAACGTCTGTAAAAGGTTTATATGTTTTGGGTGATTGTTCAGGAGTAACGCACTCCTTATCTCAAGCTGCTGCGAGTGGTATTCACGTAGCGCGCATCTTAGCAAAGGAGGGACTTGATGATTGAAGTAGTTGATTTTTCTAAAGTCTACCGATTAGGAAAAAAACAACGCAGTGAACTTAAAACACAAGATAAGACAAAAAAAGCAGTGGATCATATTAGTTTTAAAGCATATGATGGAGAAATTTTTGGCTTGTTAGGACCTAATGGTGCGGGTAAAACAACAACGCTAAGAACCTTATCAACATTAATCAAGCCAACAGAAGGCACCTTGATGGTTCAAGGGATTGATGTTACCAAAGATGAAAAAGAAGTTCGGCGAAAAATTGGATTTTTAACAAATGAATTGAAGTTGGATAAACATTTTACCCCCGCCTATACAGTGGAATACTTTGGACAACTTCATGGAATGAAAAAAGAAATGATTAGCCAACGTCGTCAAGAACTCTTTGACTATTTTGATATTACCAAGTTTCAACAAAAGAAAATTGCTGAATTATCAACCGGAATGACCCAAAAACTTTCTCTTGTAGTAAGTTTGATTCATGATCCGGAAGTGGTCATTTTTGATGAACCCACCAATGGGTTGGATATTATTACGGCAAAAGCTGTGACGGATTATCTTCAACAATTAAAAGCAAGTGGCAAACTTATCATTATTTCGACACATATCATGAATGTTGCAGAAAAGCTCTGTGATCGGATTGCTATTATTATTGAAGGGAAGATTGTGGCAAAAGGCAATATTGAAGAAATCTGCACTGAACTTGAAGCATCCAATTTGGAAGATGCTTTTTTCAAATTATATCAAACCCATCATACAGATATAATGAAAGGGGGCATATAAATGTTGCGTGTGGTTATAAAAAAAGAACTGTTACGTGTTTTTACTGACCGTAGGCTTGTTTTTTCGGCGTTTATATTACCGGCACTCAGTATTTTTCTCCTATATTCTTTAATGGGAAGAATGATTGGAAATATGGCGGAATCTATTGACGAACATGTACCTTTGGTCAAAGTTGTGAATGCTCCGGAATCCTTCAAAACACATATTAAGTCTGAAGCCGTTCAAGTAGAATTTATTGATTATGCAGTGATGGCTACGACAAAGGATGAAATCTTGGAAGGAGATACAGAATTGCTCATTGTTTTTCCGGATACATTTGAAGCCAATATTGAGGCCTATGAAGTAGCAACAAAACCGGATATTGACTTGTTTTATAATCCTTCGGAGGAATATTCCCAATCGGCAAAAAACTTGATTGAATATACGATTTTACCAGAGTATGAAGAGGCTTTATTGTCAGAACGGTTTGGTGGAATAGCTGCCTTTACAGCCTTTACAATCAATCAAGAAAATCATGAAGCTAAAATTGTTGAAGCCGGCAAAGAGGTTGGCTTTGGTTTGTCGTTTATGATGCCCATGCTTTTAAATATTATGTTATTTGCAGGAGCAATGGGAATTGGAATTGACGTTATCGCAGGAGAAAAAGAGCGCGGAACGATGGCGACGATGCTACTAACACCGGTTAATCGTGAAACGATTGCCATGGGAAAAGTTTTGAGCCTAGGTATTGTTGCTATTATCAGTGCTTTATGCACCTTTGGAGCGATTATTGCTTCACTTCCCAATGCAGCGAATCTATTAGCGGCAGGCAATGAAGTGTCATTGGCGGGGCTTGCTTTTTCTCCTATGGACTATATAATGCTTTTAGTTATTTTAATTGTTCAAGTAGGTATATTTGTTGGATTAATATGCTTAATATCTGTCATTGCCAAGAGTGTAAAAGAAGCAGGTACATACATATCTCCTATTTATATATTAGTGATGATTTCAGCTTTTGCAACGGTATTTACATCTGGCGATGTGAAAATGTTTAATTATTTTATACCGGTACTGGGAAATGTTTTTGCAATTAAAGAGCTACTACTTAGAGAGTTATCTTATATGGAATTTGGAGTAACGGTAGGAATTTCAATAACCTTAATATTAATTTTGTTAAAGTTCATTACCCTTGCGTTTAATAATGAAAAAATAATGTTGAACTAACTGGACTTATTGGAGGTAAACTATGGAACCGATATTTTTTAATCCGGATTTTAAAGAACGTGTATGGGGAGGCGAGAAACTTGCCACTGTACTCAATAAATCCATTCCCTTTAAACACACGGGTGAAAGTTGGGAAGTTGCTTGTCACAAGAACGGCCAATCAATAGTTCGACTTGGCCAATATACCGGATTGACATTGGAAGAACTATTGATTCAAGAAGGTGAAACAATTCTAGGAAAACCCTTTGTACAAGGTGACAAATTTCCACTTCTCATTAAATTTATCGATGCAAAGGAAAAATTATCCGTTCAAGTTCATCCGGATGATGCATATGCATGGGAGCATGAAAACGGAGAATATGGAAAGAGTGAAGCTTGGTATGTTTTACAGGCGGATCCGAGTTCGAAGTTGATTGCCGGATTGAAATCAGGTGTTAGCAAAGAAGAGTTTACAGAAAAACTGAATACGAATCAATTAGAAGAGGTGTTAAATGAGATTGAAGTCAAGGTAGGAGATGTTCTAGATATACCGGCAGGTTTAATTCACGCAATCGGTGATGGTATTTTGTTAGCAGAAGTACAGCAAAATTCAGATACAACATATCGAGTGTATGATTGGGGGCGTGTTGGATTAGATGGAAAGCCCAGAGACTTGCATATTCAATCGTCAATTGATGTTATTGATTTCACAGGTAAGCATTCTACAGAGCTTGCAAAGCCCTTAATCCGTAAATCTGATGGATATACAATCAAAGAGTTTGTGCGTAATCCGTATTTTATATTGGATGAGATTGAAGTTCAAGATATGTTTAAGTCAGAGGGACGTGGCAACTATTTTGAAATATTTATGTGTGTAGATGGTGCCATGCATTTGACATACATGGATGGGAAATTACCGGTGGTAAAAGGTGATGTATTCATAATACCTGCAAAATTACAGGACTATTATCTGAAAGGTCATGGGAAACTCGTACGTACATATATAGAAGAGAAGGCTTAAAATGATACAGTTTAATTTACCCAAAAATGTTGAATATATTTTAGAAAAAATTCACGAAAGTGGTGAAGAGGCATATATTGTAGGTGGCTGTGTCCGTGATGCGATAATGGGTATGAAACCCGAGGACTATGATATTACAACATCCGGACAACCGGATCATATAAAAGGTCTTTTTCGTAAAACAATTGATACCGGACTGGAGCATGGAACGGTTACAATAATATTGGGCGGCGAAGGATATGAAGTGACAACATATCGAATTGAAGGAAAATATGAAGATTATCGCCGACCAACCGAAGTAAAGTTTACCCGTATGTTAGCTGAAGATTTGTTACGGCGAGATTTTACGATTAATGCCATGGCTTATAATCAGTTTGAAGGTATTATTGATTTATATAATGGTCAAGAAGATATAAAAAGAAAATTGTTGCGTTGTGTGGGGCATCCTGAAGATCGTTTTAATGAAGATGCTCTTCGTATGTTACGAGCCATTCGTTTTAGTGCCAAGTTAGATTTTGATATTGAAGAGGCGACGTATGCAGCAATGAAAAAATATGCATATCTCATTGAATATGTTAGTGCTGAAAGAATTTATACGGAGATGACTAAGACCTTATTGTCAAAAGAGCCTTGGCGAATAGAAGAACTGGCTAAATGCGGTTTGATTCAGCATATTTTGCCGGAGTGGATTATCACCCTTGAGGATTCGTCTGTATATGAGCAATTAACCCGTGTTCCTGATAGTTTACATTTGAGATGGGCGGTGTATTTATCTGCAATTTTATCCGCATATGAACATCATCCGAAACAAAGCGAGATGATTACACATATTTTGAAAGAATTACGCTTTGACAATAAAACAAGTCATAAGGTGAATGTGTTGATAAGCCATGCGAAAAATGAAATTACTGTGGATAAAGTCTCCATTCGAAAACAAGCGAGTTTAATTGGTCCATTAATGCTCTATGATTTGTTAATGTTTAAAGAAGCAAAGGGATATATCACATCGTCTGAATTTTTGAAAATTCGTGAATTACTCGATGTGATCATCCGGGATAATGACTGCTTATCAATAAAAGCGCTTGATATCAGCGGAAAAGACTTGATTGAGATGGGAATACAACAAGGACAGCGAGTTGGTCAGATTTTGCATGAGCTATTAGAACATGTTCTGAAATATCCGAAAGATAACAAAAAAGATGTACTGAAAGATATTGTTATCAATAAAATGAAGTAGGTTGGAAAATGCGTAAAATCATTCAAGTTAATTATGGAGTGTGGTTAAGTAGTCTATTTATTTTCCCATTCCTTCAAGGTGGCTATTTTAATTATGCGGTAATGTTGCTCGGTCTTGTTCAAAGCATACTTATTATTGTTCTCGCATTCAATCAACATATAAGGTTACGGCTTGATGGAATTCGCATCATTATTATCGGTATGTTTATACTCAGTGTGATATCCTTGAATACACCTGTTGATATCGGAATGCATCCATTTGGGATTTTGCGCATGCTCATCCCACTGCTAACGATTATTCTTTATGATAGTTTTCACTACTTGTATCCGAAAATGTTATATAAACACCTGACATATATGTTTGTTCTTGTCGGTATAATGATGTCACTGTTCATTTTGTTGGTACTTGTTATTTTTCCAAGCGGTCATCCTATAATTACTTTTTTGATTCAAAATAATCGCATGGGTGGGTTTTTCCAATATGCAAACACCTTTGGAGTATATCTTTTTGGAATTCTCTCTCTTGTAGTATACATGAGAATGGATCAGAGGGCTAAAAATGGCCTTCTAGTCCTTCTAAGTTCAGTTATTATATTGAGTCAAAGTCGAACAGTTTTTGTCATTCTAATTGTCTATACTACGATTCTTTTGATTAGCACCAAGGAGAATCGGAAAAATAGTGTTAGCATTCTTTTAGGAATGCTTGTCGGACAAATTCTTATTCGGTTTTTATTACCGGATTTTCAAACCTTTCGATCGTTTGACCTGGGCTTAGGTGCAGGAGAACTTCAATCTCGATTATTGTACTATGAAGATGGTATCAAAATGATTAGCCATAAATTAAGTGGATATGGATACATGGGCTACTATTATGTACAACGTTTTTTCCAAACAGGGGCAACTTACCGGGTGCGTTTTATCCATTCTTCGATTTTACAGGCAAGCTTAGATTATGGAATTCTCGCAGGAGGACTGCTCATCGCATTATTCATCGTTTTGTTAAAAAAAATAATCCGAAATTTACAAATAAGAAATGGTCAAAGGATGTTAGCATGGATAGCCATTACCGGATATTTTCTGCATTCATTTGTGGATTTTGATTTTCAATTTATTGCCTACGTGATTTTTTTGTTTTTGTTTTTTTTGATTGTTGAGGAAGAGGATGAGATTACAGATGTTAAAGCGCGGAGGTTGAATCCATATATAGCATGTATGCTTCTTGGCTTGTTTGTTTATTTTCTCATTCCATCGGTCTATGAGTATCAAGGAAATTATGAAAAAGCATTAGAAGTGTATCCTTACTATACAAAAGCGATGACGGGGAGACTAGAGGAATCGAAAAGGTATCCGAAAGATTTTATTGAACTTTTAGAGCGCTTTGTTCGTCAAAATGAATATTACTATGAAGGATTTGCTTTTTTAAGAGAATACTATTATAATAGTGGAGATTTAGAAAAGAGTTTATTTTATTCATATCGTTGTAAAGAATTGGCGCCACTGTGGATTATAAACCATGAACGGCATGTTGAAATCGCCTATGTCATATTACATGGTCGCTATGAAGCAGGTGTATTATCAATCAATGATCACTTGTTCTATGAATTATTCACAATGCAAAATGAATTAGAAATGCTACAAAAGGAACGGGCAAATAGCTATAACATAGGGCATAAAGCTCAGTTTAGCTTAACACCAATGATGACAAGAAGGATTAGCATGGCATATCAATTATATGAGTTTGCCATGAAATAAGTTTGGAGATGCGATGAAACTAAATATTGAGAAAAATATATTGACAAAAATGATTATTGCCGGTATTGCCGGTATTACTGTTATTATAATCGGAAGCATTATTCTTGCAACATCACTAAATCAGGGGAAGCAAAGTGTAAATAGTAATCAAACATCAACAAGTCTAGATCGAGAAACGAATGAGGAGACTCTGATTGAAGAAGAGGGCAAAGAATATACCCGTGGATTAGGATTAGTTAAAGACGTAAGTAATATTAATAAAGAAATTGAGATTGTTGATGTAGACAGTAACCTTTCAATCACGTTGAAAGTTATTGGAGCAACAACAATTGAAGATGAATATGGCACAATCATTGTTCTTGATAAAATCATTCCGGGACATCTGATTAATGTAAAATATAATACAAATAATTATGAAACCGAGTCGATAAAAATTGCTGCTCAGGTTCAGACCATTCGTAACGTTGATAATTTTATTGTCAATGAGGAACTCAGTACTATTCAAATTGGAAGTGATATTTTTGTATATGATCAGAATATACTTGTCAAAAATTCCGAAGGTACTGTGGAATTATCACAAATTAGCGTGGCAGATGAAATTGTTGTACGTGCACATCAAGGAAAAATCTGGTCAATTCTCATAGAAAGTGGGCATGGATTTTTAGTGCTAAAAAACCATGAGGCATATATTGACGGACGTTTGGAAATCGGTAATCGTGAATCACACACGGTTGTTAAAGAAATGAAGATACCTGTTAAAGCAGGCGTACATCAAGTGGTTGTATCTAATGATCAAATGACACCGTATTCTTCCTCAGTATTTATTGAAGAAGGAAAAGAGTTTGTTATTGACCTTATTGACCTTGCGCCACGTATTGCTAAAGTTCGCTTGGAAATTGTTCAAAAGGACAGCACTGTATTTATTGATGGAGAAAAAATTGAAAATCCTGAGCAAGAGCGTCAATTGAATTACGGAGAATATTCTGTACGTGTTGAAAGTCCCGGATATGTACCATGGGAAGGAATCGTGGTAGTGAATCAAGCATATATTGTCCATCGCATTGACATGGAAGTCGAACCGTTATATATTTATATTAGTGGACCGGAAGGTGCAAGTTTTTACATCGACAATGTATTTAAAGGTGAACTTGAGGCGAATACACCGTTAGGAGTTCCGATTACCCCGGGAGGGCACACACTACAACTTCGAAAAACAAACTATAATACATGGGAAAGAAATGTGTTTATAGAAGATACAGGAGAAGACTATTACTATACAGTATCATCAATGACTGAGATACCTGTTGTACCTGTACCGCAACCAAATCAAGACAGTGATGAAACAGAATCTAACGAAACCCCAGAAGATGAAACAAATGTTCAAGATCCTGTGGAGGATGTTTATGGGGAGTAATCGTTAAACTTTTCAATCAAAGGAGGAATATGGATGAGTTATATGGATAAGTATCAAGAGTGGTTGGAGAATCCAAGTATTGATGAAAGTACAAAAGATGAGTTACGACAAATACAAGGCGATGAAAAAGAAATAGAGGATCGTTTTTACAAAGAACTGGAATTCGGAACAGGTGGATTACGTGGTGTTATTGGTGCAGGAACAAATCGCATCAATATATATACGATTCGTAAGGCTACTCAAGGATTAGCAAACTATATAAAAAGAGAAGGTCAAGAAGCTATGAAGCGTGGTGTTGTCATTGCCTTTGATTCGAGACGTTTTTCACCGGAATTTGCAGATGAAGCAGCGCGTGTTTTAGCTGCAAATAAAATTACGGCATATGTCTTTGAGTCGCTAAGAGCGACACCAATATTATCCTATGCGGTGCGTCAATTAAATGCAATGTCAGGGATTGTGATTACAGCGAGTCATAATCCACCGGAATACAATGGCTATAAGGTATATTGGGAAGATGGCGCGCAGATTACTTCTCCGAAAGATGAAGAAATCATTAATGAGGTCAATACGATTACAGATTATCAAACCATTGCGACAATGAGTCGTGAAGAAGCTCAGGATGCAAAGTTATATCACGTGATTGGAAAAGAGATTGATGATGCCTATATCGAGGAATTAAAAAAATTAATTATAGATAAAGACGTTATTAAGCAAGAAGCGGATGATTTTACCATTGTCTTTACGCCTCTTCACGGAACAGGAAATGTGCCTGTGCGACGAATATTAGATGAAATAGGTTTTAAAAAAGTTTACGTAGTAAAAGAACAAGAACTTCCGGATGGAGAATTTCCAACTGTGAGTTATCCAAATCCTGAAGATATTAAGGCTTTTGAATTGGCACTTAAATTAGGAAAAGAAAAAGATGCAGATGTGATTATGGCGACAGACCCGGATGCGGACCGCCTAGGTGTGCTTGCAAAAGCTAAAGACGGCAGTTATATTCCTTTATCTGGAAATAATATTGGAATACTTTTAATGGAATATATTTTAAAGCGCAAAAAAGAAAAAGGTATATTACCGGATAATGGTGCGGTAATCGGAACGATTGTATCAACAAATATGTCCCATCCAATTGCAAAAGATTATAATGTTGATCTCATGGAAGTTCTAACCGGATTTAAATATATCGGTGAAAAAATTAAAGAGTTTGAACAGACAGGTAGCCATAAATATTTGTTTGGATACGAGGAAAGTTATGGGTGTTTAATCGGAACACACGCAAGAGACAAAGATGCTGTTGTTGCTGTCATGGGCGTCGCAGAATTAGCAGCCTATTATAAATCAAAAGGACTATCGCTCTATGAAGCTTTGGTCCAGCTATACGAAAAATATGGTTTTTATATGGAATCTCTACAAAGCATTACCTTAAAAGGGGTCGAAGGTGTGGAGACAATTCAGTATATTCTTTCTCAATTACGTGATAAAATGCCGGACAGTTTTGCGGGTAAACATCTAGTTGCTGCAAGAGATTATGAGGCAGGAACCATTCATCATAAAAAAACAGGAGAAACATCATCAACACAGTTACCGACATCCAATGTATTATATTATGAATTTGAAGATGATGTGTGGTTTTGTGTCAGACCATCCGGAACTGAACCTAAGGTGAAATTCTATTTTGGTGTCAAAGGGAATACAGAAAAAGAAGCAAAGGAATTAAGAGATCAATTGGAATCTGAGGTTATGCAGTATATAGATCAAATTATTCAGTCTAAATAGTTAATTAGACCTATTAATAATATATAATAGAATTCTATAGAATTTTGAAACCCCTAGAAAATAGGGGTTTTTCTTTTGAAAAAACTTTGAAAAACGGTTGACATATAGTAATGAATTTGTTATCATAATCAGTTAAATTGACTTAAGTTGAGTTTTGTGGTACAATGTATACAATGTAGATAAAAACAAATGCTTAACAAAGGTGAGGTGTGATATGATAGGAAGAGATGATATTTTTCAAGTCAAACAAGAGATCAATAATCACGTAGGAAGTCGAGTTAAGATTCGAGCGAATAAGGGTAGAAAGAAAATAGTGGTTAAAGAAGGAATTATTGAAAACACATATCCAAGTATTTTTGTTGTTAAAGTATATGATACAGTACATCGTTCGGAACGTGTCGTATCCTATAGTTATACAGATGTTTTGACACACACAGTTGAATTGTCCTTGTGTAAAGAGATATTATCATAAAAAGTGTATAAGATTTGTGAAAAAGCGCCAATAGGACGCTTTTTTTATTGCGTAGTGTTTCTTTTTTGTATATAATATAAAGTATACAAAATACATTGGAGACGATAATGAAAGAAATAAGGTTGAAGGCTAGAGCAAAGATTAATATTTCCCTAGATGTCATCGGGCGAAGAGATAATGGATATCATGATGTCTTGATGATAATGCAAACGATTAACTTGTATGATAAGTTGATGTTACGCAAGCAAAAAGAAGACCGGATTATAATTCATACGAATCTACACTATTTGCCAACAGATGAGCGAAATTTAGTATATAAAATTATCCATTACTTTAAGGTGACTTATCAAATTGAGGATGGTGTTTATGTCGATCTTTATAAGATGATTCCTGTGGCTGCAGGCATGGCAGGTGGTAGTTCGGATGCAGCCCAAACGATTATCGGAATGAATAAGCTTTTCCAATTGAAATTATCATTGGATGAGATGTTAAAGATTGGTGAGCAATTTGGCGCAGATATTCCCTATTGTATCATGCAAGGAACAGTATTGGCGTCTGGCTTAGGTGAGGAGCTAGAGATATTAGACCCTTTTCCCAAAGCATATGTACTTATTGCAAAACCTCGCTTTAGTGTTTCTACACCGGCGGTATATCAGCGGTTCGATCAGATAACCCCCAATGAACATCCGGATACAGAAGCGCTTTTAGATTACATCAAAAAACAAGACATAGAAGGGGTTTGCAAAAATCTAGGCAATGTATTAGAGTCTGTAACGATTGAGATGTATCCAGAAATTGAACAAATCAAAGCTAAAATGCTAGAACTTGGAGCAGAAGGTTCCCTAATGAGTGGAAGCGGACCGACTGTATATGGCTTGTTTGCAGATAAAAAGAAAGCGGAACAGGCAAAGAAAAAGCTTCGTAAAGAACAAAAATTGCAGTTTGTTTATCTAACAACAATATATAATCGAAAGAGGGATTAGTCATGGAACAAAAATTGAAAGTAAATTTAAACGAATACTTACCACTAAGAGATATTGTTTTCAATACGCTTAGAGAAGCGATTTTAAAAGGGGATTTCACTCCCGGAGAGCGATTGATGGAAAAACAACTTGCAGAGCGTATGGGTGTCAGTAGAACACCGATTAGAGAAGCTATACGTAAGCTAGAACTTGAAGGACTCGTTATTATGGTTCCTCGTAAGGGTGCAGAAGTTGCTAAAGTTACAAACAAGGACATTATTGATGTTCTTGAAGTTCGAGCAACCTTAGAAGCCTTAGCAGTTCGATTAGCATGTAAAAAAATGTCCGATGCAGAGTTAAATGAGCTAGTTGAAGTCAATGAAGAATTTCGAATAGCGGCGGCTCAAAAAGATGTAGAGACAATTATTAATAAAGATGTTGAATTTCATGATATTATTTTTCATTCATCGGATAATGAAAAGCTTATTCAAATCATTAATAATTTACGTGAGCAAATTTATCGCTTTCGTGTAGAATACATTTACAAAATGGATGATTATAATCAGCTTGTTCAAGAACATGATGAAATTGTCAATGCAATGAAAGAACGCCGTGGCCTTGATGCTTCAGTAATAGCTCTGCAACATATTGAAAATCAAGAGAAGAGTGTGTTGGAACTTTTTAATTTATAAAGGATACTAAATTTAGGAGATATTATGATCATCGGACCCCAAAAATATGTCGTCGTAGATATTGAAACGACAGGAATAGAACCAACTAGTCACTATATTACAGAAATCGGCGCAGTTAAAATTGTGGAGGGTCAAGTTGTTGATCAGTATAGCCAGCTGATTAATCCTCAAGTTCAAATCTCTGAGCAAATAACCAGGATTACCGGGATTGACAATGGTATGGTTGCCAAGGCGCCAACATTTGATCAGGTTATTGCAGGATTTATTGATTTTTTAGAAGACTTTCCGATTGTCGGACACAATGTTTTGTTTGACTATTCTTTCTTGAAATATCATTGCCAACAATCTGGCTTTGCATTTGAGCGTAATGGTATTGACACGTTAGCTATAGCTAAAACATGCTTACCGACAATTCAAAGTCGAAGTTTAGCAAATCTTATTAAATATTTTGACATTCAGCGTGAAAAAGCACATCGTGCGTATCACGATGCGCTGGCTACGTATGAACTGTATGAAATTCTTAAAAGGAGCTTTCAGGAAAATAATAGCATGCTTTTTTCAGAAAAACCTTTGCACTGGCGACCGAAAAAGAGTTCACCGATAACGCCGCGACAAAAAGAGTATTTAAAAGCATTGATAAAAAAACATAAATTGTTTGAAGACATTGAAGTCAATCATTTGACAAAAAGTGAAGCCAGCCGTTATATAGACCGTATACGTTTTTTAAAAGGATGCTAGTTTCTTGAGAATAATAGATCGATTTAAAGAGTCTAAAGATTCGGCCTTTTCGATTAAATCAGTTAGTTTATATCTTTGTTTTTTTTGTAGATATAATTGGGCTAAGGTTAAGAAGTGATCGCTATAATCACTTCCAAGGCGAATGCATTCTTCAAAAGCGACAATGGCTTCATTAATTTCTTCAAATTCGATCATTAAGTGCCCATAGTCAGCTAAAGACTTTAAGAAGTTATTATAATTGGCTTCGTTTTGAGTAATAACCGTTTGATTAGCCGTTCCGAAACGAATCCGAAGTTCCGTATTCGTCAAGTTTGAAAAATTCATTAAATCCATTGAAGATAATTCCTGAAGACGATTTTTGACTTGCTTGTAATGTAATGTTTGTCCCGGATTTAGTGAAGGAACGGTTGGAAAAGATAGCTTTGATAAATTCGGTTTGATATAATCGTCATCATTAAACTCTTTTCGCCGAGTGGATAGGGATTTCTCTTCATTGTTCCAAAATTGTTCCCGATTGATGTTTTCCTGACGCATATTTTTTCGTAAGTGATACTGAAATAAAACAACGAATATTACGAATATAATAAAAATGGATGGAAAAGCCATTTTTTTACCTCCTTAAGATGCAGAACAAGCTTGATAATATATGTAGAGTATATTATACTATGTATATAGATTTTCAACAACTAGATTTGCCCACCATGCATACTTTGCAATGAAATGGAGTGATTATGTGTTTTTTACAAATAGAAAGTTAATAAAGAGAACAGCAGTCGTTGTTTCAGCGGTTATTATTATGGCCCTAGTTATTGGAACAATTGCCCCATACATGATGTAGAAAGTTGTCGTTGACAACTTTTTTTTATTGTTTTTTTTCAGAAGATGTGCTATCATATTACAAGAAGTAGTATTGCGAACTACATGAACAAATATACATAACGATTAGAGGTAGAGGTGTTAATATGACGATTAAAATTCAAGATCCAATTAGTGCATTGACCCATTTTTTAGGGGCACTACTTTCCTTAGTTGCAGTCACATATTTAGTAATAAAAGCGTATTATCTAGGAAGTTCATTACATGTGATTGGCTTCGGTATTTTTGGTTTAAGCTTAGTTCTTTTGTATTCTGCAAGCACCACTTATCATATTATGGAACAACCCAAAAAGATGAGCCGGATTATGAAACGTATTGACCATATGATGATTTTTGTCTTGATTGCAGGGACATATACACCGGTTTGTCTTATTCCTCTCCAAGCGACGAATGGTGGACAAACAGGATTAACTGTATTAGTTGTTGTGTGGATGGCAGCAATATTAGGAGTTTTCTTAAAATTATTTTGGATTAATGCACCAAGGTGGTTGTCAACATTGCAATATATTTTAATGGGATGGATTGCAATTTTTGCTATATATCCTCTGTTTAATACCATGACTCGAGCCGGATTTATACTTCTTATTGTCGGTGGAATCATTTATACATTAGGCGGATTAATTTATGGAACGAAGTGGCCGAGGTTAAAGGGAAAATGGTTTGGATTCCATGAGGTATTTCATTTGTTTGTAATGGGCGGAAGCTTATGTCATTATTTTATGGTATTAACATTGATTTAAAGGTTACTTCTTGTAAGTGCCTTTTTTTCTTTTTAAATTTTTTTCAAGAAAGCAAAAAAAAGTGATATAATAAAAATTGGGTGACTTGGGTAAATATAAAGCATGAGGTGAAAAGCATGATAACATCACGAACGAAAGAGATTATTGCACAAATACTTGAGGCCAAAGATTATATCACGATTCAAAATATTGCAGATGCGATCAAGGTCAGTTCACGTACTGTATTGCGAGAATTAGATACAGTTGAAGAGTGGTTCCTTCAAGAGGATGTTCTTTTCCGAAAAAAGAAAGGGAGAGGATTGTTAGTTGATGCGAATATGATAGAAAAAGAAGCACTGTTAGAGAAGTTGTATTCTGAAAAAAGTGATGTGATCTATACGCCAGAGGAACGGCAAACCATATTACGCGCAGAATTGCTAAAAATGTCTGAGGTTACAAAAATTTATTCGCTGACAACAATGTTAGATGTTACAGAAGGAACGATAAGCAACGATTTGCAACAAATTGAACCTTGGTTTCAACAATATGATCTTCAAATTATAAAACGTCCCGGTTTAGGTATTACCCTTGAAGGAGATGAAAAAGCAAAAAGAAAAGCCATAGTAAACTTAATCTATGAGCATTTTCATGTTGTGGATTTATTTGAATTAATGACTGAAAGTCGTCAGAAACAGTTTAGTATTAGTGTTTTTAAAAAATATATCAATCGTTCAATTCTCGACTTGTTACATTTGGATAGTTTGGTTTATATTAAGGAATTGATTACCCGTTTAGAAAAAGAATTATCTTACTATTTTGCGGATAATGCATATATTGCACTTTTTATTCGCTTCAGTATTACATTGAAAAGAGAACGCTTTTGGAAAGAAGACGGGTTAGATGCTACGCTGAAAAAATCCCTCGAAAAAGATCCGGTCAAACTCTTATTAGAAGACTGGATTAATGCGTCGCAGAATAACCCCTTTGCTAAGCTACCGATTGATGAACGTTTGTATTTGGTCATGCACATCAAAGGAAGTAAGCTTCGAGAGACAGGCACCGAATTTAAAATGAGTATGATTGATGACTTTAAAGTCATTCAACTAGCCAAAGAATTTATAAAGTCGGTGGAAATAGAGACGGGAATCTATCTGTCGGATAATGATCAATTATTATTTGGACTAATAAAACATTTGCGTCCGGCCTTATATCGTATGAAAATGAATCTAGATATTATTAATCCCCTGCTTTCAGAGATTCATCTTATGTATCCTAAATTATACGATAGTGTGAAAAAAAGTGTCGCAGTTATTGAGGAAAAAGAAAAAAATAAAGTTCCTGAAGATGAAATTGCATATTTAGCCACACATATTGGAGCCGCAATTCAAAAGGGAAACCGTGATATTGTCAAAAAATATAAAGTAATTGTTGCCTGTATGTATGGCATAGGTGCATCTCATTTGCTTATTTCCCAATTGGAAAAAAACTTTCCGAATATTGTTATCATTGATGTAGTGAGTGTTTTTGATAATATAGATGAACGAGTGCAAGCAGATGCGGTTGATTTATTGGTAACGACCATTGAACCCAAAGGTGCAAAAACACCTTATGTCGTGGTTGGATCCATCTTACAAGACGAAGATATTCAAAAAATTAGTCGTGCACTACGGCAAACAAAACCAAAACCCACGAAAGAACCTATGAATAGGGTTATGAATATTCGAGAAAAATATTCCAATCTTAAGCGTTATGCATCGATTATCTTAGATGTTATCAATCATTATGCATGTAATGATTCGGTAGCTATTGATACCTATCCGGAATTAATCCACTATGTGAGTCATCAAATAGCATCCAATGATCTAGAGATTTTGATTCTTGAAAAAGCTTTTCGTGAGAGGGAAGAAAAAGGTTCAACGATACTAAGTAAGAAAGGCATGATTCTACTACATTGTCGAGCAGATATCACAAAAAAGATTTGTGTCAATATTGTAAGACTAAAAGAACCCCTTAAACATATTAAGATTCAAACGGTTGTGGTTATGGTGGGACCCCTCCGATATGATGAGAAAATTTTGGAGGTGCTTTCGGAAATAACTCATGGGATTATTTCAACAGAGATCTCTGATGTCATCCAGCATGGTAACCGGGAATTGATTCAAACGCGCTTATATCAACTGTTAGATAAATTCTATCAAAAGAAGGTTTTAGGAGACTAAGGTCTTCTTTTTTTGTGTCATATTTTAGGCTTAAATTATGTCACTTGTCATAACGGACAAACTTGAGGGTCTAAAGCTTTATTTTTTGTACATATAGGTGCATAATAAAATCATACCATTGATCAGTGGACAACTTAATTCTATATTAGATAATGGAGGTATGTTATGGATCAAGCAGTTAAAGGTAACGTTGGTTCAAGAGAAAAGATTCAAAAATTTGGACGTTTTTTAAGCGGTATGGTTATGCCGAATATTGGGGCATTTATTGCATGGGGACTAATTACAGCACTTTTTATTCCAACGGGATGGACACCGAATGAAAACATATCGACCTTAGTAGGGCCGATGATTACATATTTATTACCACTTCTTATTGGTTTTACAGGTGGTAAAATGGTTGCCGATATACGTGGTGGTGTACTTGGTGCTATAGCCACAATGGGAGTTATTGTCGGAACAAGTATACCAATGTTTATTGGTGGTATGATTATGGGACCATTTGCAGGTTGGTGTATTAAGAAATTTGACCAAGCTGTTGAAGGTAAAGTTCCAACAGGATTCGAAATGTTGGTAAATAACTTTTCAGCAGGTATCATTGGTGCAGCCTTAACAATTTTTGCTTATTTAGGAATTGGTCCTGTTGTTGAAGGTTTAAGTAACTTCTTAGGTTCAGCTGTTGAGACGATTGTAAGTGCAGGATTATTGCCAGTAGCTTCTGTATTTATTGAGCCTGCAAAAATTCTTTTCTTAAACAATGCCATTAATCATGGCGTATTGAGTCCTTTAGGAATTGATCAAGCAGCAGAACTTGGAAAATCAATATTCTTCCTACTTGAAACAAATCCCGGTCCGGGACTTGGAATCTTGTTAGCGTATTGGGTATTTTCCAAAGGAATGGTAAAACAATCAGCACCAGGTGCGATTATTATCCATTTCTTAGGTGGAATTCATGAAATATATTTCCCATATATTTTAATGCAACCCTCTTTATTATTGGCCGCTATAGCAGGTGGAGCATCAGGTGTGTTTACATTTGTAGTTACCGGAGCAGGTCTTGTTGCCACACCATCACCAGGAAGTATATTTGCATTATCGGCAATGGCGCCAAGAGGTGGATTACTACCAGTTTTACTTGGTGTAGTTATCTCTACAACAGTATCTTTCTTGGTTGCAGCACCACTTATCAAGAGGAAAAAAGAAGCAAATGATGACTCTTTTGCAAAAGCAAAAGAAGAAACAGTAAAATACAAAGGTAAAAAATCTTCAGTAATTAAAACAGAAGAAATTAAAACTGAAAATGTTAAGAAAATAATTGTTGCATGTGATGCAGGTATGGGTTCATCAGCAATGGGAGCAAGTAAATTACGTAATAAAGTGAAAAAAGCAGGGTTAGATATTGAAGTCCTTAATACATCAATTGATGAACTGCCAAGTGATGTTGATATTGTTATTACACATAAGCAATTAACAGATCGTGCGAGATCTGTGGTGCCCAACGCTCGACATATTTCGCTTGAAGACTTTATTATGACAGATGTATATGATAACTTAGTTGAAGAATTGAAAAAATAGATTCAAAAGATGATTCATAATGCACGGTAATACGTGCATTATGAATGATTATCTTTAGTGTATTGGAGGATTGTGATGGCATCTTATAGCCAAAGAATTCAAAGATTCGGACGCTTTTTAAGCGGCATGGTTATGCCGAATATAGGCGCATTTATAGCTTGGGGGTTAATAACTGCATTATTTATCCCTACGGGGTGGTTGCCAAATGAAAAGCTGGCCACAGTCGTCGGACCGATGATTATATATTTATTGCCACTTTTAATTGGATATACAGGTGGGAAGATGGTCGCAGATGTCCGTGGAGGCGTTCTAGGTGCTATTGCGACGATGGGAATTATTATTGGGACAACAATACCCATGTTTATCGGTGGCATGATTATGGGACCGCTAGCAGGCTGGTGTATAAAAAAGACGGATCAATTATTTGCAGATAAAATTCCACTTGGATTTGAAATGTTGTTTTCAAATTTTTCGGCAGGGATTGTTGGTGCTTTTTTATCACTAACGGCATTTGTGGGAGTAGGGCCAATTGTTGAACGGTTAAGTCAAGGATTAGGATCGGCTGTAGAAGCTGTTGTTCAGGCCAATGCATTGCCACTTGCATCTGTGTTTATTGAACCGGCTAAAGTTTTATTCTTGAATAATGCAATAAATCATGGAGTACTTGGACCTTTAGGAATTGATGAAGCGGCAGAGTTGGGCCAATCTATTTTTTTTCTTTTGGAGACAAATCCAGGACCGGGATTAGGTATTTTATGTGCATACTTTGTATTTTCAAAAGGAATGGTAAAACAGTCCGCGCCAGGAGCAATGATCATACATTTTTTAGGTGGCATTCATGAAATATATTTTCCGTATATACTCATGCAGCCCAAATTAATTTTAGCAGTTATAGTAGGAGGAGCATCAGGTGTTTTGACCTTTGTCATTACAGGCGCAGGTTTAGTTGCAACACCATCCCCCGGAAGTGTAGTTGCCTTATTGGTCATGGCACCAAAAGGTGAGACATTGTTGGTTTTGTTAGGCATTATTATTTCAGCAGTGGTGACATTTTTAGTTGCTTCAGTACTTATAGACCGTAAAGAACAAGAAGATGAATATCGACTCAATCATGCACAAGAAAAAATGCAGAAATTAAAAGGAAAACCATCATCGGTTGTACAATCGATGAATATTGATAGATTACCTAATGATAGAGAAGTATTAAAATATGTTCGTAAAATTGTGGTTGCCTGTGATGCCGGAATGGGGTCGTCAGCAATGGGAGCAAGTAAGCTTCGTACAGCATTCAAACAAGAGCATATTGATATTGAGGTTTTAAACAGACCGATAGAACAAATCCCGGATGATACGGATTTAGTGATTACACACAAAACATTGACAGAGAGGGCGAAGACAACACGTCCTAATATGATTCATTTGTCAATTTCAGATTTTATAATGACACCCTTATATGAAAAACTTGTTCAAGAGTTAAGAAAGGAGAATGGTTCAATAAGTGAACCGAGTGAAGATATGAATACACAAAATGAAAAAGAAACACTTCAAAAACAAAATATTAAATTAGGGCTACCATCAGTATCAAAAGAAGAGGCGATTCGAATGGCCGGTCAAATTCTTTATGAAGAAGGTTATGTTGAAAGTGAGTATATTGATGCAATGGTGCAACGTGATAGTGAATTATCAACCTATATAGGAAATGGTACAGCAATTCCTCATGGTGTGAGCGAAGCCAAAAAAAATATTAAACGTACAGGAATCAGTGTATTACAGTTTCCGGAAGGTGTTGATTTTGCGGGGAATCCAGTCTACTTAGTTGTTGGAATCGCAGGTGTCGGTAATGAACATTTAATGATTTTATCAAACTTAGCAGAAATCGTTGAAGATGAAGATAAAGTTGAATTATTACGACGTACCAATGATGTGGACTATGTTTATAAACAATTTACCAATCAAGCATTTTAAGAAAGAAGGATAGAGTATGAAAACAAGTGGAGTAAGATTATATGATGTAAATACCTTAAAATTGGAATCGTTTGAATTGCCAGCCATTAAAGACGATGAGATTTTAGTTAAAGTTGTCAGTAACAGTATCTGTATGTCAACATACAAGGCTGTTATTCAAGGAACAAAGCATAAGCGTGTTCCTGAAAACATTGCAACAAATCCGACGCTTATGGGGCATGAATTTGCCGGTGAAATTGTCGAAGTTGGTAAAAAGTGGCAAGATCAGTTTAAAGCCGGAGAAAAATTTGCCATACAACCGGCGTTGAACTATAAAGGAAGCCCTTATGCGCCGGGGTATTCATTTGAATTTTTTGGAGGATTGACGAACTATTGTGTTATACCTCAAGAAGTTATGGAATTAGGTTTTTTACTACATTATGATGGTGAGAGTTATTATGATGCATCCTTATCTGAACCTATGAGTTGTGTTATTGGTGGTTTCCATGCAAATTATCATACAGAAACCGGTAAGTATATACATCACATGGGAATAAAGGAAGGCGGTAAGATGGCACTCTTAGCTGGAGTCGGTCCAATGGGATTAGGAGCAATCGATTATGCCCTTCACTGTGACCGAAAACCATCGCTCTTAGTTGTAACAGATATTGATGACGATCGACTAGACCGTGCAAAATGTTTGTTCCCTATAGAAGAAGCTAAAAAACAAGGGGTAGAACTTCATTTTGTCAATACAGCAACAAAAGATGATGCTGTAGCTAGCTTATTGGAATTATCTTCAGGAACTGGCTATGATGATGTATTTGCTTATGCGCCGGTTGTTCCGGTTGTTGAACAAGCAGATGCTATTTTAGGAAAAGACGGTTGCTTAAATTTCTTTGCAGGACCTTCTGATAATACATTTAGTGCAAAGGTAAATTTTTATAATATTCATTATACACCCACACATATCATGGGTTCAACGGGTGGTAATGATGATGACATGAAGGAATCGCTGGAGATGTCATCCAAAGGATTAATTAATCCGGCAGTCATGCTGACACATGTTGGTGGCATTGATAGTGCGATTGATACTATATTGAATTTACCCAAGATACCCGGGGGCAAAAAAATCGTTTATAACGATATTGAAATGCCAATGACAGCGATTGAAGACTTTGAAAAATTAGGAGAAACGAATCCGTTATTTAAAGGATTGGCAGAGTGTGTAAACAAAACTAATGGACTCTGGAATCCTGAAGCTGAACGTTATTTACTTGAACATGGTAAAAAACGTCAATACTAAGTTGTGTGGCGCAGTCAAAGTGAGGCTTTTTCATTAACACCCCAAGGTTTTTGAATAGCGATGTTTATTTGTCATTTTGGCTGATTAGTCATAGATGCACTTAACGGTTAACGTTGAGGCAATACATAATCTTCCATTAAATAAGATAAATCAGGTTCTCTGATTTATCTTATTTGCTTTTTGCTTACTTTATGGTAAAATACACATAATGTATTGATGATAGATTAGGAGGAACATATGCTATTACTTAAGAGAAAGAACATTTTTATATATGTGCTAATATTTGCAATTATAACAAGTATAATAAATGGAGTAACTTTATCCGCGGCGACAAATGATGAAAGTTATGCAGGTAACCAACTACAACAATTAGGTGTGCTAACCGGTTATTCAGATGGAAGCTTGGGACTCGATCGAAACATAACCCGAGCTGAAGTTGCAACAATGATGGTTAGAATTCAAGGATATGGTAGTCGTACCGTTCCTGGTGAGACAAAGAAGTTTTCGGATATTACGACTGGACATTGGGCCTATAATCATGTTCAAAATGCCTATCGTTTAAATATGATTCAAGGATATCCGAATCAGAGTTTTCAACCGGAAGCCAATATACGTTATCAAGAGGTGGTTGCAATTATGGTGAATACGCTTGGATATAAAGAACAACTTGTTGGGGAGTGGCCAATGAATTACATTAATAAAGCTAAAGAAATCGGTGTCATTCCGGCAAACAGTCAAACGGATCCTGCACATATTGTTACCCGAGGTGAGATGGCCTTAATCGTTTGGGATACACTTTTGGTGAAAACAACGAATTAGCTGTGGATATAGAGATTTGTAGAGATTGGTAGGGATATATGAACATTGGAAAAGTACCTGAAACGGTTTTAAAACGATCGATTTTTAAGCAATTACAAGTAAAAAGAGATGAAGTTCTTATCGGCCCGGGAGTGGGAGAAGACTGTGGCATCATACAAGTCGCCCCGGAAGAAGCGATTGTATTATCAACGGATCCCATAACAGGAGCTGCTCATGGAATAGGAACATTGGCTGTACATATTACACTGAATGATTTAGCTGCAAGCGGAGCAACACCTATAGGATTACTCTTGACCTTGTTGTTGCCGGATGGATATACAGAAGAAGCATTAAAAGAATTAATGTGTGAAATCAATGATGCATCTAAAAAATTTAACGTTCAAATCATTGGCGGGCATTCAGAGGTGACCGGAGCTGTTATTCAACCAATTATTAGCGTGACGGGTGTAGGGAAAATTGATAAAGATCGTGTTATGCAAGCGGATAGAGTTAAACCCGGTATGGATATTGTAATGACAAAGTGGGCAGGAATTGAAGGAACGACTATTATCGCTCACGAGGGTGAAAAGCTATTAAATACATACTATCATCCGGACTTGGTCACCAAGGCTAAATCATTTAGCCAATATTTATCAATCGTTAAAGAGAGCCGGATTGCCATGGAATTTGATGTATTTGCAATGCATGATGTTACAGAAGGCGGAATATTTGGGGCATTATGGGAGCTTGGGGAAAAAATCAATCTAGGCCTAACCGTTGATCAATCAAAAATTCCGGTACAACAAGAAACCATTGAGATATGTGAATATTTTGATTTAAATCCATATATGCTTATTGGTAGTGGATCACTACTTATAGTAACGGAACACGGGCATGAGATGGTTGATGCAATGAAAGAAGCCGGTATCTTGGCAAGGGTTATCGGTAAAGTCGATGAAGGTAATCATAAACGTATTAAATTTGAAGAAACATATCGTTCTATCGTTCCGCCAAAGTCGGACGAACTCTATAAAGCATTAGAGCGATGTGAAAAAAATTAGATATGGAGGGATCATGAATGAAAGAGCAACTATTATATGCATTAGAAAATCACAGCAAAAGAACGGTTAAAGATTTAGCCGCCATGTTTGGTACCTCTGAAGATGTTATTAGTGAAGAGTTAACTCAGATGGAAAAAGAACGCATAATCTGTGGTTACCACGCATTGATTAATTGGGACAAGACGAATACAGATAAAGTGACAGCCTTAATTGAAGTGCGAGTTACGCCGCAACGTGGTGAGGGATTTGATAAAATTGCCCGACGCATTTACATGTTTGAAGAAGTAAAATCTGTATATCTTATGTCCGGTGGTTTTGACCTTACAGTGATTATTGAAGGTGCTACAATGAAAGAAGTGGCATTGTTTGTCGGACAAAAATTAGCTCCTTTAGAATCGGTATTAAGTACAGCGACACACTTTGTTTTGAAAAAGTATAAAGACTATGGTGTTATATTTGAAGAAGAACGTAAAGATGAAAGAATGGCGGTGACACCATGATGAATCGTGAGTTAAATCGAATCGCGGCAAATATACCGCCATCCGGTATACGTAAATTTTTTGATATTGTTACAACAATGGAAGATGCTATTTCATTAGGAGTAGGTGAACCTGATTTTGATACACCTTGGCATATACGTGAAGAGGGAATCTATAGTCTTGAAAGAGGACGAACTTTTTATACATCCAACGCAGGATTGGTTGAATTACGTCAAGAGATTTGCAACTATTTAAAACGACGTTTTGATTTAGACTATCACTATGATACAGAAATTGCTGTAACAGTTGGGGGTAGTGAAGGTATTGATGCTACACTAAGAACTATCTTAAATCCAGGAGATGAAGTTTTAGTTCCTGAACCTTCATTTGTATGCTATAAACCTTGTGTATCACTATCTGGTGGAATACCGGTTCCAATTGCCTTAAAGGTAGAAAATGAATTCCGATTAACGCGAGCAGAAGTTGAAGAGCATTTGACAGAGAAAACAAAAGCAATTATTTTATCTTTTCCCAATAATCCAACAGGCGCTATTATGACGCGAGAGGATCTGCAAGCTATTGCTGATGTAGCAATTGAGAAAGACTTGATTGTTATTTCGGATGAGATTTATGCAGAACTTACGTATGGAGAAGAACATGTGAGCATTGCAACTTTAGCCGGCATGCGTGAACGTACAATTGTCGTCAGTGGTTTTTCTAAAGCATACGCGATGACAGGATGGAGAATTGGATATGTGGTTGCTCCGGCGCATTTTATTGATGTGCTTAAGATTATTCATCAATATGCGATTATGTGTTCACCGACAACGAGTCAATATGCGGCATTAGAAGCGGCAAAAAATGGTGATAAGGATATCGAAGAAATGAAGGGGGCGTATGATCAACGGCGACGATTGATGGTTGAGTATTTGAATAATATGGGACTAGAATGCTTTGAACCTCAAGGAGCTTTTTATGTATTTCCATCGATTCAAAGTACCGGATTGACATCAGAAGAATTTGCCACCCAATTATTAAAGTCAAAAAAAGTTGCCGTGGTACCCGGAACAGCATTTGGTGACTCGGGAGAAGGATTCATACGTTGTAGTTATGCTTATTCAGTGGATGAACTGAAAATCGCATTAGAGAGAATTGAAGAGTTCGTAACAGAGATCAAGGAAAATAAAACAAAATAAAAGGGTATAAAAAAACTGACTTTATAAGTTAAAGTCAGTTTTAACACTTAAATCAATCATTAATTTTATTGTTTATTGCTCTTGCAGTCTTTGCACGTTCCATAAAAATACACTTTTTCACTAACGATGTCAAAGTCAGTCTCTTTTTGAACGTTTTCTTTAAAGCCTTTTAAAGAATCAGTGTGCAAGTCGATAACTTTACCACAGGTTAAACAAATCATGTGTGGATGCGACTTAATTGTTGCATCATACCTTGAACTATCATCACCAATGTTTAGTTCTGTAGCTAGATCGGATTTCTTAAGTGCATCTAGTGTTTTGTATACAGTTGCTAAGCTCATGGTTGGATGGGTTTGTCTAAGAGCAGTATATATATCTTCTGCTGTAGGATGTGATGACGTTTCGTATAAGACTTTATATATTGCTAAACGTTGTGGAGTGACTTTGAGTTTCTTGGCTTTTAGAATTTCTGCGAGTTGTTCCATCAGAAACCTCCTCCTATTAGATAACAAGTATCAAATGATAATATATATCATTTTATAATAAAAACGGACAAATGTCAAGATGCTGTACAATACGAATAATTTTGACGCTTAAAACAAATAATGGTAAAATAGACATAACGATTATGAAGGAGGTCATGATATGGCAGGAATTAATGTGGAATATATAAATCCGTTTATTAGTGCGGCTCAAACTGTGTTAAAAGATTTTAGTCAGATTGAGTCATCAATGGGGAAACCTTATTTGAAACAGGCAACGTATGAAGGAGATATCCTTGCTGTTATTATTGGAATTACAGGTGTTCTACGTGGTCAAGTTATTCTTACCATGGAGACGGAGACGGCATGCTATATTGCCTCTAAGATGATGATGGGAATGCCGGTTCCCGAATTAAATGATATGGCAAAGAGTGCGGTCAGTGAAATGTCAAATATGATTCTTGGAAATGCGGCAACAATTTTTTCAACGAAAAACATAGCACTTGACATTACACCGCCAACCATTACATTAGGAAATAACTTGAGTTTTTCTGTCAGTGATTCAAAAACAATCTGTGTTCCATTGACATTTAATAATTATACCTTAGAAATTAATATTGCAATAAAGGAAGCGTAGAATGAATATAATATTACTTGAACCGGAGATTCCCTATAATACCGGGAATATAGGAAGAACATGTGTAGCAACAGACACGTCTTTGCATTTAATCAAGCCCTTAGGATTTTCCATTGATGAGAAAAGCGTGAAACGTTCCGGCTTAGATTATTGGCAAGATGTCGATTTACATGTTTACGAAAACTTTGAAGATTTTATGAAGAAAAATAATTATCCCACTGTATATATGGGAACAACGAAGGCGAAACAAACCTATGCAGAAGTGTCATTTGCACCGGATGCATTTATTATGTTCGGAAAAGAGACAGCAGGAATTCCCGAAGAACTCTTGTTAGAACATAAAGAAACGGCCATCCGTATTCCGATGGCCGAGGGTACACGTTCACTTAATTTATCAAATTCAGTGGCAATTGTATTATATGAAGCATTACGTCAAAATAATTTCATGGATTTAGAAAACGAAGGGCAACTTCATCGTTACAAGTGGTGATTATTTTTTTTAGCAATCGCCAAGGTAAAGGTGAATGTTGTCCCTTTTCCTAGTTGGCTATAGACATCGACGGTTTGATGATGTCCTTTAATAATTTCGCGAACAATAGATAAGCCTAAGCCAACACCCTTTTTATCTTTTCCCCGTGAACGATCAGCTTTATGGAATCGTGTCCAGATATGCTTCAGATCATCTTCAGCAATTCCCGGTCCGGTATCCTTAACAGAGACACGAACTTGATTGCCAATTAAGGTTGTCTCGAGAATAACTTCATCGCCGGTTTCACAAAATTTCAATGCATTATCAATAAGATTAGTTAATGCGCGTTGGATTTGATTGTAATCAGCGTGAACGAGGATATCTTCATCTTCTATAATCAGAGTCATTTTGATTTTTTTCTGAAGAATTTTTTGCTCAAATTGAAGCAAGGTATTGCGTAAAGTTTCATGTAAGTCAAAGTCTTCCATCTCAGGTTTAAGTACTTCGTTTTCCATTTTAGTTAATAAGAGAATATCATTTGTTAACTTGGTGAGACGGTCGGTCTCATTAAGCACAATGGTTAGATATTTTTCGTATTTCTCCGGAGGGATGGTTCCATCCATAACTGCTTGAACATATCCTCGAATTGAGGTGAGAGGAGAACGAAAGTCATGGGAAATATTGGCAATGAAGTCTCGGCGAAGATCTTCAAGCTTTTCTAATTCTTCGGCCATATAGTTCATGCTCTCAGCTAATTCAATGACTTCAGTGCTGAAGTGTGTATCTTCAATTCGAGCTGAAAAGTCCCCGCTGGCAATGGATTTTGCCGTTGCATTAAAGGCTTTAAATGTTTGACTAATGCTTCGTGAAAAGACATAGGTTGAGATAAATGTGACAAAAATGATAACGATAAAACTAATAAGAATAAGATTATATACATAGCGAATGTCTTCTTTTATTGGGGGATAAGGTGACGTAAGAATAACGGCCCCATAGAGCGTTTCTTCATATTTAAGTGGACTGGCCACGGCGATGACTTGCTCAGCCTCATAAGGTTTAAATGTTCCGATTTGAGTGACTGTTTCGCCGCCTATTGATTGTCTTGCATAGTCATGATTAATAATTGTATCAATTAGAGATCGAGAAGAGGGTTCGCTATCAAAAATGACGCGCCGATTAGGATCGATGATAATTATTCTCGATCCTAATCGGCGCGATAGCTATAGGTATAAAGTTGGTTATGAAACATGGATTCATCAAGAGTCCCTTGAATATAAGAATCATAATATTCAGTTTCTATCGAATGAATCTCATTGAACATTTTCCGATAGCGTGAACTAACAAAATGGTTAGTAATAGTTTGAGATAATGTGCCAAAAAGTATCAGAAAAATAACAATTGTTGTTAAAATATAAATAGCTAAAAATTTTCTGGAAAAAGTTGTAAACATTATTTCACCTCAAACTTATATCCGATTCCCCACACAGTTTTTAATCCCCAATAATCATTTTCATCAATTTTTTCACGGATACGTTTAACATGAACATCAACGGTACGAGTATCACCAATGTATTCATATCCCCATATACGATCCAATAATTGTTCTCGTGTAAAGACTTGATTTGGGTTGGATGCGAGGTAGTATAATAGTTCAAGTTCCTTCGGAGGCATATCAATTTTTGCGTCATTATGTAAAACGCTATAATTTGACAAATTAATGGTTAAATTCGGAAGATTAATTTGTTTGCCTTTGCTTTCTTGTGGTGTATATCGACGCAACACTGCCTTAACACGTGCCGTAAGTTCTTTGTTATCAAAGGGTTTAACCATATAATCATCGGCACCAAGTTCCAAGCCTAGAATCTTATCAAATGTTTCACCTTTAGCGGTAAGCATGATAATAGGTACGGTACTCATTTGACGGACTTCCTTACAGACGTCATATCCGTCCTTTCCCGGCAACATTAAATCTAAAAGAATAAGATTTGGATTAAAGGATTTAACGGCTTCGGCAACATCATTTCCATTGTCTACAATTTTTGTTGCATAACTTTCTTTTTCTAAATAGAGTGAAATTAGCTCACTGATATTTTCATCGTCATCAACGATGAGTATTTTGTTTTTTGTCTCCATAATATCCCTCTTTTCTAGTCGTTGAATGTTACAATAGTTACCCCACTATCACCTTCACCGTATTCACCTAAGCGATAGTCTTTTACATGTGAGGTTGTCCGTAAAAATTGATGAACGCCTTGTCGTAAAGCGCCGGTTCCTTTTCCGTGGATGATGGTCACTTGTGATAAATGTGCCAAGTAAGCGTCATCAATATATTTATCTAAAACAGTAATTGCATCACTAATCATTAAGCCACGTAAATCGACTTCTGTTTTTACATGACTAGGCGCAGATACTGAAGTGGTTCCTTTGTTTTTATTGCCCTTAGCAATGGTGTATTTTTTAGCAGTGCCTTTTTGTGGAACGGTGTAGCTGACATTATCATCGGCCTGTTCAAGATCCTTAAACGGAATGGTTGATTTCATAATACCAAGTTGAACGGTGGCTTCCTTTTTATTTGTATTAATGTCCAGTAATGTGCCTTTTTGATTAAGTGTCGATACGAAGACGCTTGAACCGATTTCCATATCTTCAAGGCGTATTTTTTTACGCATCTGACGAGATGAACTTTTTTGTTTTGTTGTTTTGTTAAGCTTTTCTCTTAACTTGGTCCGTTGTGCTTCAAGTTCTGACATATTCATGCCTGTGCCATCCTTAACAAGATCGTTCATACGACGGATAATGGCATCAGCTTCTTCTTTTGAATTTTCCAATAATCGTGCAGCGTTCATTTTGGCATCATTGAGTATTTGCTGTTTTTGTGAAGTGAGCTGACGTTTTTGCTGTTCAACTTGCTTTTGAAGCATTTGGGCTTCTTCGCGGTATTGACGTGCACGCTCTTGTTCGAGTAAAGCTGTTTTTTTATTGGTTTCTAAATCTGTAATGAGATCTTCAAAACGAATCTCGCGTCCGCTCAATAATTCTTTGGCCTCTTCTATTATTATATCAGATAATCCTAATCTTTTGGAGATAGCAAAAGCATTACTTTTTCCCGGGATTCCAATCAATAATTTATAAGTCGGACGTAATGTGTTTACATCAAATTCACAACTGGCATTTTCTACTCCGTTAGTGGAAAGTGCATAGACTTTAAGTTCAGAATAATGTGTTGTTGCAATTGTTAATATATTAGCTGCTTTAAGGTTTTCTAAGATGGCCATTGCTAGGGCAGCGCCTTCAGTAGGATCGGTTCCTGCGCCTAATTCGTCAAATAGGACTAAAGAGCGGTCTGTTACTTGCTCTAAAATCTGTGTAATATTGGTCATGTGAGACGAAAAGGTACTAAGAGATTGCTCAATACTTTGTTCATCACCGATATCTGCAAAGATATTATCCAAAACAGTAAGTTTTGCGCCATCAGCAGCCGGGACATGTAGCCCGCTTTGTCCCATAAGGGATAATAATCCGATGGTTTTTAATGTGACGGTTTTACCCCCGGTATTTGGACCGGTAATAACTAAGGTGGTGAAGTCTTTTCCTAAATAGATGGTGGTTGGAACGACATCATGTGGATCGAGCAATGGATGTCGAGCTTTTTCAAGATAAATATAATAATCTTCATTAAATATGGGGCACGATGATTTTGTGTGAATAGAGTAGTTGGCCTTTGCAGACAGAAAATCTAAATGGGTGAGCATGCTTATGTTTTCTTCTAAGACATCTTTATACACAGCGATTTTTTCGCTTAATGCCATAAGAATTTTTTGAATTTCCTTTTCTTCATCAAGATACAAACTGCTAAGATGATTGTTTAATTCAACCAGGGCCAAAGGTTCTACAAAAAGTGTGGATCCTGTTGAGGATTGATCGTGAATCATTCCTTTGAACTGACCTCGATATTCAGCTTTAAGAGGAACACAATAACGATCATTACGAATGGTATAATTATTATCTTGTAGCATTCCTGCTTGTCCGGCAGAATGAATGATTTTATTGAGCTGGCTTTTAATTTTTGCACTGCTTCCTTTGATATCCCTACGGATGTCATATAAACGGCTGCTTGCTTGATCGGAAATCTCATCTTCCGAAACAACACATCGATTTATTTCTTTTGACAATGCAGGTAAAGCGTTAAGTGTTTGAAAATAAGATGCTAGACTTAGGGTGTCAATATACTCTTTTGCACCGGTATAATAGGAAACAGCTTGAGCAGACGATCTGAGAATATCAGCGACACTGAGCACTTCAGCAATCGATAAGGTGCCTTGAATGGCTAAACGTTGAATGATTTCTCGAATATCCTTAATACCTCGAAGTGGAAGATCCCCCTTATGCACCAAAAGATTTGTTGTGTCCGTCGTTTCCTTTAAAGCCATGTTGATTTCATCAATCTGGTCAAAAGGTTCAATAGTCAAGATTTTTGATTTTGCCATTGGACTTAGTGCGTAATTTGCAATAAGCTCAAGTATTTTGTTGAATTCTAGTGTGCTAAAAACTTTTCTATGCATGTTAAACTCCTTATATCAGCAACAAATAGATAGTAGTCATTTTTAATTCGTTCATCTTGTCGGATGAACCCTTGTTGTTGCCAAAAACTTATTCCTGCAACATTGTCTTTATGGCAGGTTAAGAAAATTTTATTAATTGAATGTTGGTGAATTAATGTTTGAATAAAATGCTGAAGTATTAAAGTTCCGTACCCTTCACGAGCAAATTCCTTGCGGACAATTAATGTTTGAATCCAAAGATTGGCGTCTCCTACAGGATAATAACACTTTAATATGCCTAAAATAACTTTGTTCGTTGTGAATACGTCATATTGTAGTGCGTCCGCATCTTCAATTGCCTCTTTACTAAAATTGTCTTGGGCAGGTGATGTATTAAAAGCAAAACGGTAATAGTCATCTGTTTCAGCTAAACGTTTAAATGCTTTATGATATTTGCTTGCTGAAACAAAAATAATACGATTCGAATGAATAGTTAGTGAAATATTCATATCAAACCTCCTTTGAACTCTATTTTACATGAAAGCGACTAAGAATAAAAGAGTTATTTTACCCAATTTATATAGAAAGAATTCCTTGCTATTTTGAAGCTCTTCCTGTAAAATAGGACTAAAGCACTATGAAACAATAAATGAATTATTACAAAAACATTACAATTTATGCTATAATAGCATTTGGAATTATGAAACTAGAGAAAGCAGGGATAAAGATGCAGTTTAAACAACCTCGCATTCGTAATAAGCATAAAGCCAGTGGCAAACAATATCTTACGATGATGTTTATTACAGATGCTACGAAAAGTGCAAAGGCAATAAAAATCCCTAAGTGGGTTCGATTTCCGGCATTAATTCTTGCAGTCATGCTTGTATGGAAATCATTAGATATATATTCGTATGTAGAATCATTAGAAGCACAACTAGCACATCAACAAGTCGCGGTTCAAGAAGAAGTCATTGACCGTGAAGCAAAAGAGGCTAGAATTGCAGAGCTAGAAAACGAGTTGGCTTCATCGGTAACGATGCGCTATGAAAAACTTGAAGAGTTAAAGAGCTTAGCTATAGAGCTTGGAATAAAAATAGAAGATTTAGAAGCATACCGTGAAGAAATGGAAGAATTTAAATCGGAGATAGATACGAATCTTGGTACCTATAACGCACCGAAGTCAAGTGATTCAGATGAGAGCTCGGATGTAACAAGAGACCTGCTCAAAGAATACACGTTACAGATAGACCCGAATTATGAGAATAAACGTGTCTTATCAACATCAGCACCGACATCGGAAGGTTCAGCAGATTTAACAACGATTAAGGAAGAGCAATTAAAAATACTCGATGCGACGATGAATGACACAGAAATAGACGAAGCAAAATTTGAAGCAGAATTTGACGCAGAACTTGATAAAATAACAGCTTTTCTTGAATTTGCATCATCGAAGGTTGAACAAGATTCTAAAAATTTTGCAATTACAAATGAATCTTTAGAAGAAATGATTCCTTACTTAGAGTCCTATCCAAGTGTGTGGCCAATTAAGAATACATACGTAACAAGTGCTTTTGGATATCGCCGAAACCCATTTGGTGGAAGTGGTAGAGAGTTTCATACAGGTGTTGATTTAAAAGCAAGATATCAAGATGTTTCTGCAACGGCTGAAGGTGAGGTTGTTGTTTCAGAATATTTATCAGGTTATGGATATACGATTGTTATTGACCATGGATATGGTTTGACGACAAAATATGCACATAATTCCAAATTATATGTATCTGTTGGAGACCATGTTGAACGTGGAGATGTTATTTCTGAATCCGGTAATTCGGGACGAAGTACAGGACCACATTTACATTATGAAGTATTATTAAACGGAGAACCGGTGAATCCGGTTGATTATATTTACTAGAGAGGAACCTTATGCTATCATCTAAAAAACCAAACTACGAGCGACCGGCAACTTTGATTGGGAAAGATACAGTTATTGACAGTAGCCTAGTGAAATCAAAATCTTCAATTCAAGTGAATGGTGTATTAAATGGAAGTATTGACTGTGATGCAAGCGTTGTTGTTGGACAAACAGGAAAAGTTAACGGTAATGTTAAAGCAGGATTTTTGCTTGTTGCAGGAACTATTGAAGGTCAAGTGGAAGTGAAAAATCAATTGCATGTAAATAAAACAGCCAATATACTTGGCGATGTTCATTGTGGTTCCATTATAATTGATGATGGGGCAGTTCTAAACGGTAGTTTTTCGATGAATGAACAATCAAAATCTAAATCCGTTAGTGATTCAGATAAAAAAGAGAAGAAAAACTAAAAAATGTAAGTTTGTTTATAACATGTTCACATTCTGTTAAAAAAATACGGTTATAATATAGTTAGATTCGATACTATAATTATTGTTTAATTCGTTATGGAGTGTGACAGAAGATATGGGTTATAACCAAACAGAACAATCTTTTTATACAGAAAAGAAAAAGCCTTGTAATAAGGTGAAATTCTTAATAAAAATACTAAAAAAATGGGTGAATAAATGCTACAATTAGAGTAGCATTTTTTTTATTTTGATAGGAAAGTCCTACTTTTCTATCAAAGACATTTTAGAATCAAAAAAATAATCCAAGTCACAAAAATAAGGCCAAGGATTAAAGTGGCAATGATTTATTCGTGTTTGTAAGTAAC